>JAANMU010000107.1_pt1 | contig 103203 bp, 78 predicted proteins | sample 7279701 | NCBI WGS metagenome assembly JAANMU01 (sample SAMN14094539, study PRJNA606508) | bioreactor metagenome | isolation source: A lab-scale SPAN reactor treating ammonium-rich wastewater day 57 | place: Ireland: Galway | collected 2017-03-13 | reverse complement strand
GCATTGTCACTCGCGCATCAACCCTCATATCAACGATCTCGGTTCGTGCGGCTCGGGCTACTACCCGCTGCGGCCGATCGACAACACCGCGCCGTTGCTCACTGTCGTTGCGCCGATCGAGGATATTGTAACAACATTTGCGTATGATGAGGCAACGCAACAAGGTGCTGAGTACGGCTTCCTGGATTCGTATTCTGCCGGCACGTCGTGGTCCTCACCGCAGGTCGCAGGTGTTGTGGCACTGATGCTCAAAATGAATCCATCTCTGACCTTTGAACAGGTGAAGTTTATATTGGGAACGACTGCCACCGATATTGGGTCGCAGGGCTATGACAAGTGGACAGGCTATGGCCTCTTGAACGCGCAAGAGGCAGTAAAGTATGCCATGATCCTCGCTATGCCCGCGAATTTCAACGGCGATGAGAACATCGACACGCTCGACCCCATCGACTTTCTCATCGCCTACGGCCAAGGCGAAGTGGCGGCTGACCTCGATCTCGATGGAGAGCACACCGAGGAGGACCTTGCGATCTTCATGAATTGCTATCTTGAAGAATAAATTCAATCCGCCCACCAGGCCTCACGACCCGCACCCGCAAGACTCGACATCATTCACCGGCCCCCCCTCACCCACCGATCCACCCGCAGCCACGCCGCCCCCAGCGCCCCGCCCGCCAGATTCACCGCTGCTTCCGTCGCCGTCACCAGCAGGCTGATCGTCACCACCGCTTCAACCCCGCTCGCTCCGCTCAGCCCCGCCAGCGTCGCCACCCCCGCCGCCCCCGCTTCGCGCGTCCCCAGCATCCCGAACGGGCTGATCATCCCGATCGCAAAGTACACACTGGCCAGCACCATCGCGTCGCCCCAGTCCAGTTCGATGCCCAGGATCCGCGCCGCCACGCCCATGCGCACCGCCTGCACCATGATGTCGCCCACGCGCAGCACCGCGCCCGCAGCCGACGCCCGCCCGTGCGCCAGCATATCGACCCCAGCATGCACCTTCCGCCCCGCCGCGCCTCCCAGCCACCGCAGTAGCCACCCAAACCCAACCGCCCGCACCATCGCCAGAAGCCGCGTCCATCCGCGCTCACCGCCGAACACACGCGCCAGCCCCACCGTCACCGCCGTCGCCGCAGCCGCGCCCCCCAGCCACCCAGCCCACCACAGCCCGCTCCCGCCGCTCAGCACCAGGCTCGCCCCGAACGCCGGCCCCACCGCAACCGCCGCCAGCACCGCAACCGCCCCGAACCACCCGATCACCGTCAGCAACGGCACCCGATCGCGCTTCACGTGATACACCACCCGAAACGCCAACGCCAACTTAAACGGCGCATACGACAAAACCGTCGCCACCGCATTGACCGCCAGCACATCAAGCACCGCCAGCCTCTTCACCGGCCACAACGCCGCCAGGAACACCAGCCCATTGAGCACCAACGTCCCCACCGAACACGCCGCCAGCGACACCACCAGCCCCCAGTCCGCATCGATCAGCTTCCCAAGCTGCTCGCGGTTGGCCTCGCTCAGCGCCACACGCACGCACCACCCGAGCAACCCCAGCCCGATCAGGAAGCCAGCCACCTGCACCGCGATGCGCCACCTGCTCCGCTCGGCCCTCATGGTCTACTCCCGCACTCGAAACAGCGCCTGCCCCGGCCACGCCGCGACCAACTCGCACTCCGCCTCCGCCCACGCCATCACCCGCTCCAGCCCGATCGCCTCATCAAGCCACCCCGACCGCTCCAGCCGCACCAACTCCCCCGCATCCACCAGCACAAACCCGATCCCGCGCTCGCGCAGCGCCGCCGCCACCGCGCGCCCCACGCCTCCGCCGGCCCGCTCATGCTCACGCATCAACTTCGCCAGCAACGACTCATCCCACGTCGTCGCCCACGTCACCTCGGCCGTGAAGTACAGCGGCGTCGAACCCCCCACCAGCAGCACCCCCGCCTCCTCGCCCGCCACCCGCGCCTGGGCCACCAGTCGATTCGTCGCCGCGATCGGCATCTCATCGTGCAGCATCGGTTCATACGGCTCACCGATAAAGACCCCCGCTCCCCCCACCAGCAGCGCCCCGGGCGCCCCGCCGCGCTCGCCGCCAAACACCGCAACCATCGCCACCGCGTGCCCCAGCACAATCACCGCCCCCGCCGCAACCCCCGCCGCACGCCGCTGCAACGCAACCGCCACCGAGATCAGCGGCACCGCCGTCACGATCGTCGGCATCAGGAACCGCGCCTGCACATGCGTGAGCATCATCCACGCCATCACCTGCACCATCAGCCCCGCTCCCAGCGCCGCCGCGATCACACGCCCCGATCTTCCGATCGCCGCCCGCCGCGCCGCGATCGCCGCGCCGGCGACCGCTGCCAGCGGAAACAGCAATCCCCATTGCGGATTGGTGAGCCCGCGCCACCGCATCACGCCCCCGGCGCCAGCCGCGCCATTCGGGTCGCTCCACAGCGCGACCCGCACGCGCTCCATCATCGACCTCTCAAACTGATGCGCCGCCGCAAACCGCGACACCTGTTCCGCCGTCCAGTGCCCGCTGCCCAGCGCGCCGGCAAACGCCGGAAACACCGGATTCCCGCACGCCAGCGCGTTGCGCACCTGCCACGGCACAAGCATCACCGCTCCCGCGATCGCACCCGCCGACACCAGCACCATCCACTCCCGCTTCGGCGCCGCCGCCAGCATCATGATTCCTGCCGCGGGCCCGATCAAAATGAGCGCCGTCGGCTTGGCGCAGCACGCCGCTCCGACCAGCGCGCCCACCAGCACGCCGCGCACACCCGCCGCCACTCCGCGCTCGCGCGCCGCCGCCATCGCCGCCGCCCCGAAGAGCACCATCGCCATCTCGTTGTACGCCAGGCTCCCGACCACCACGACCCACGGCAGCGCCAGCGTCAAACCTCCGGCGACCGCAGCCGCGAGCGCTTGCGCCCGCGCGTCTGCCCCGCAGTCGCGCGCCGCCCCGCGTGCTGCGCCCGCCACCACCCACGCCGCCACCACCGCCAACCCCGCGTGCAGCCACTGCGCCCCGAGCAGTCGCCATCCCTCGCCTTCGATCATCGCGTGCGCCCCGCCTGCCCCGCTGAGCAGCGCGACGTGCATGAACCCCGCCTCGACGTAGCCGGGCAGGAACGAATACACGTTGTGCTCCATCGGCCACACCCGCCCCGCCGCGATCCACTCGCCCGGCAGCGTGAGGTGATAGCTCAGCGCATCAAAACCCCCGAACTCCGACGCCCACAGCCAGCCCGGCGCGCTCGACGCTGCGATGGCCAACACCACGAGCGCCGGCAATGCCGCCAGCCAGACCAGCGAGCCGCCCTCGCCCGCCCGCTCAGGCATCGCGCCGCGCAGCCGCCGCACGAGTTCCACCACCAATACCGCAACACCAGCCGCCACGGTCACCGCAGCCGTGCTCTGATTCAGCAGCCCCAGCATGCCCAGCAGGTGCGTTGCGCTGAGCAGCAGCGCAAGGCCCGCCGCCGCCTGGATCTGCGGCCGCGCTTCGAGCCGATCTCCGATCGCGCGCCCGATCAGCCGGCCGTACCCGAATCCCGCCGCGATGTACAGCCCCGCCGGACCGCCCGCCAGCACCGCTGCCATCACCACCCATCCCACGCGCTCGATGGCCGTGCCGTCGGCATCGCCCACGTTCACCAGACCGATCAGGCACATCAGCCCCGCGACCACCGCCGCCAGCGCGCGGCGCAGCGTGGGCGACATCGGCCTGCCTCGGGTGCTGAATGCCGCGCGTCTCATGACCCGGCAGTGTACGGCCCCGACCGCGCACAGCGACCCCTACGATGTGCTCATGCCCCCGCCCGAACTCGACCACATCGAAATCATCGAGCCCCTGTGTGCCGTCTTTCGCCGCACGCTCAAGGCCGAAGGGCTCAAGTACACCCCCGAGCGCGCCGCCATCCTCAACGCCATCATCGAGTATGACGGCATCTTCGAAGCCGAGACCCTTCTGGCCCACCTCGTCGCCAGCGGCCACCGCGCCAGCAAGGCCACCGTCTACCGCACCCTGCGCCTCCTCGAAGACGCCGGCATCATCCAGGCCGTCCTCTTCGACCGCGATCAGTCGCACTTCCAGCTCATCTACGGCCGCACCCCGCGCACCATCCTCATCCGCGTCGACACCGGCCAGATCGAAGCCATCGACACCCCCGAAGTCATCGCTCTGCGCGACCGCCTGTGCCGCGAGCGCGGCCTGTCGCCCGAGGGCCACCGCCTCCAGATCTTCGCCCGCGCCGCCCCGCGCAGCGGATAACTCTTCGCCATGACTGCGCCCGCGCCGCTCATCATCATCACCGAGCCGCTCGACGCAGCGCCCACCGCCTGGCTCACCGAGCGCGCCACCGTCATCATCGCCCCGCCCACCGATCCCGCGTTCGCCGCCGCCGCGCCCGCCGCACGCGCGCTCATCGTCCGCACGCACACGCGCGTCGATGCCGCGCTCATGGACCGTCTGCCGCTGCTGGCCGTCATCGGCCGGGCCGGAGTCGGCCTTGACACCATTGACACCACCGCCGCCGCCGCGCGCTCCATCGCGGTCCTCAACACCCCCGAGGCCAACAGCGCCGCCGTGGCCGAGTTTGTCTTCGCCGCGCTGCTGCGCGTGCTGCGCCCCATCGAGCCGCTCACCGCCGCGCTCGATGTCGGCGCCTGGGAGGCCCGCCGCCGCGCGTTCACCAGCCCGCGTGAACTCTCGGGCCTGACCCTCGGCGTCCTCGGCCTCGGACGCATCGGCACCCGCGTGGCCCGCATCGCCCGCGCCCTCGACATGACCGTCCTCTACCACGACATCCTTCCGGTCCCAGCCCCCGACGGCTGCACCCGCGTGTCCTTTGATGAACTTCTGACGCGCGCCGAGATCCTCTCGTTCCACATCGACGGCCGCTCGACCAACCGCCACCTCATCAACGCCGCCGCGCTGGCGCTCCTGCGGCCCGACGCTGTCCTCATCAACACCAGCCGCGGCTCGGTCATCGACGAGGCCGCGCTCGCCGCCCACCTCAGCGCCAGCCCCGCCGCGCTGGCCATCCTCGACGTGCACGCTCAGGAACCCATCCCCGCTGCCGCCCCGCTGCTGCACCACCCGCGCGCGATCCTCACCGCCCACGAAGCCTCCTGCACCGCCGCCGCCCGACTCGCCATGTCCTGGATCGTCCGCGACGTCTGGAGCCACCTGTTGTCGCTCGGGCCTCCCGCGCCAGCGCGCGATCAGGCCGCGCCAGCCATCGACCCGGCCGCCCCGCATCCCTGACCGCCGCCCGCGCGTCGACGACCGCGCGCCGTCATCGATTCCCGGTCATCCGTCATCGATGCCCGGCCCAGAAAAACATTCAAAACACCGAGCAAGCCCCCGCCATCTGCGCAATTCCTGCGCCTCGCGCCCGAACTCCGCTCCCCCTTCCGCACGCGCCGTTTGCCCGCCCAACAATCCCCGGATGCCCCACACCATTCCCCCCATCTCCGACTCCATCCCCTCCGACCGCGACCACATCGACGCTGCCCTGTCGGCCGCCTGCGCCGCCGTGCGCCTCTCGCCCGCGCTCGAGCGCTCGGCCTGGATCGCCGATCTCTGCCGCGACGGCCACTTCGACCAGGCCGCCGCCCTCATCGCCGCCATGAGCCTGGACCAGATCGAAAACCTCGTCCGCGTCGGCGCCGCCCGCTTTCACCTGCTCAACAAGGCCGAGCAACTCGCCATCATCCGCGTCAACCGCCAACGCCAGCGCGACGCCGCCGGCCCCCGCCCCGAATCCATCGACGCCGCCTTCGCCCGCCTGACCAGCGTCGACGAAGCCCGCAGCATCCTGAGCCGCCTCGACATCGGCCCCACCCTCACCGCTCACCCCACCGAGGCCCGCCGCCGCACCGTGCTCGAAAAACAGACCGATGTCGCCCACTGCCTCGTGCGCCTCCGCGAAGCCGACCTCACCGGCCGCGAGCGCGCCGACACCGAAGCCAAACTCCGCCGCATCATTTCCATGCTCCTCGTGACCGACGACGTGCGCGTCAAACGCCTCAACGTCCCCGACGAGGTCCGCAATGGCATCTACTTTCTCTCGACCACCATCTGGCAGACCGTCCCGCGACTCATGCGCGATGTGGTCTGGGCCGCGCGACAGCGTTTCGGCTCCGACGCCGCCACCATCGTCGCGGCCGACCTCCCGCCCCTGCTCACCTACCGCACCTGGATCGGCGGCGACCGCGACGGCAACCCGAGCGTCACCGCCGACGTCACCGCCGGCACCATCACCATGATGCACCAGGCCGCTACCGAACTCTGGGACGATGAACTCTCGCGCCTGCGCCATGTCCTGTCCGTCTCGACGCGCCGCGTCGATCTGGGCCCCGAGATCCACGACGCCATCGACGCCAACGCCGCCTGGAACGACGACGACACCAACCTCGAGCAGCGCCGCTTCGAACCCGTCCGCGTCCGCCTGGCGCAGATGCGCTGTCGCCTGGCACGCGATGAAACCTACAGCGGGCCCGACCTGCTCGACGACCTCCTCCTCATCCGCCGCGCCCTGCATCACGCCGGCCTGACCGACATCGCCGAAGACGGCGTCCTCTCCGACGCCATCGTCCGCGCCCGCGTCTTTGGCCGCTGCCTAGCCACGATGGACATCCGCCAGCACGCCGCAGTCCACAGCCGTGCCGTCAGCGACCTGCTCGCGCTCGCGGGCGTCACCAGCGACTACGAATCCCTCGACGAAGCCGCCCGCTGCGCCCTGCTGCGCCGCGAACTGGTCAGCCCCCGCCCGCTCGCCCCCGCCGACGCGCCCCTCGAACCGCACACCGCCGAAGTCCTGGCCACTCTCCGCGTCGTCGCCGCCGCCATCGCCCGCGAACCCGCCGCAGTCCGCTCCTACGTCATCAGCATGACCGCCAACGTCAGCGACATGCTCTGCCTCCTGCTCCTGTTCAAGGAAGTCGGCCTCTATCGCCCCGCCACCAGCAGCCACAGCGCCCTCAGCCGCCTCCACCTCGTCCCGCTCTTTGAAACCATCGGCGACCTGCACCGCGCCCCCGCCCTCATGCACGAGATCTTCAACGACCCGGCCTACCGCGCCCACCTGGCCGCCCTCGCCCCCCAGCCCGAGCAGGAGATCATGCTCGGCTACTCCGACTCCAACAAGGACGGCGGCTTTCTCATGGCCAACGTCGCCCTCCACATCGCACAGCGCGACATCGCACAAGTCTTCAACACCCACAACGTCGCCCTCCGCTACTTCCACGGCCGCGGAGGCACCATCGGCCGCGGAGGCGGACGCGCCGGCCGCGCCATCCTCGCCGCCCCGCCCGCAGCCCGCTCGGGCAGACTCCGCTTCACCGAACAGGGCGAAGTGATCACCTTCCGCTACGCCCTGCCCGACATGGCCCGCCGACACCTCGAACAGATCCTCCACGCCGCCATCGGCGCCCAAGCCGCGCCCTCTGCACCCACTGACGACCGCGACCTGACCGCCCTCCTGGCTGGCCTGGCCACCAGCGCTCAAAAGGCCTACCGCGACCTCATCGACCACCCCGACTTCTGGCCCTGGTTCATCGCCGTCAGCCCCGTCGAACACATCGGCGCACTCCCCATCGCCTCCCGCCCCGTCAGCCGCGCCACCGGCTCGGCCCTCACCTTCGAAAGCCTCCGCGCCATTCCATGGGTCTTTGCATGGGTCCAGATGCGCGCCCTCGTCCCCGGCTCGTTCGGCCTGGGCACCGCCCTCAGCCACGCCAACAACGACCAGCGCGAAAGCCTCCGCAGCGCCGCGACCTCACACCCGTTCCTCTCCACCGTCCTCGAAAACGCCGCACAGGAACTCGCCCGCGCCCGCATGCCCATCTTCGCCCGCTACGCCACCGCCCCCCGCGCCGGCAGCGCCGGAGCCGCCATGTTCCAGCGCATCGAACGCGAACACACCCTCGCCCGCGACGCCATCCTCGACCTCACCGGCAACACCGACCTCATGGCCCACAGCCCCGTCATCGGCCGCTCTATCGCCGACCGCAACCCGTGGACCGACGTCCTCAACCTCGCTCAGATCGAGCTCCTCGCCCGCGCCGCCGACGCCGATGACGACCAGCGCCAAGCCCTCCGCCCCGTCATCCAGGCCAGCATCAACGCCGTCGCCGCTGCCATGCAGTCCACCGGCTAAGGCCGCTTCGACCGCCCGCCGCAGCACTCGTCTTCCTCGCCGAACGCCCGCAACGGCCGAGGCCCGCAGCACCCCAGCGGTCGTCCGTCGTCCTCGGCCCGCCGGGGCTTGCGCTTGACCACCGGCTCGCCCGAACCCAGCACCGTCCCCACCACAATCACCACAAAGCCCAGCAGAGGAATCATCGGCGGCACATGGATCCCCCGCGACGGCAACACCACAAAGCACACCACCGCCACCGCCGCCAGCAGCACAAACGACACCACCAGCCGCCGCAGCAAGCCCCCGCCGTCCGCCGCACGCTCCTCGGCCGCCGCCAGCCGCGCTCGCGCGTCGTCGAGCAGATTCGGATCAACCGCACACGGCTCGCCCGGCAGCAACGGAATCTCATGCTCTTCGGCCATGCTCAATCCTAGTGCCTTCCGCTCCACCACCGCCGGTTCACAAAACCAACACCCGCGCCGAAGCGCGGGTGCCGGATCGTCGTGGTCTTTCTGCGTTCCCAACTCAGCGGCGACGACGCCCCATCATCAGCCCGCCCATACCCAGCAGCGCCAGAGCGCCCGGAGCCGGGATGAACACGCCCGGATTGGCAATATCCCCGCCCGCCGAAGCGTACGAGCCCCACGTGTCACCCACGAACGACCCCGTCCATGAGATCACATCGTTGGCCCCGATCGCGCCCGGATTGGCGCTGATGTTCTGCGTGCGGAACGAGCCAGGAAAGTTCTGGTCTCCGTACGTCAGCCTGTCTACCAGATTCCCGCCGCCATCATAGATATTGATCTCGTCGTTGCGCCCTAGGTTGTTGGTCAGGTCGCCCAGCACCTGCACGCTGGCCGCCAGACCCCACGCCGCACGGAACGCCGCAGCCGTGCTCTCCGTGATGACCAGGCTCTCGCCCGCCGCGAGATTTCCCGACAGCATGAACGAGCCGGGTGTGCGGCTGTCATCGTCAAAGCTCCATCCGCTCAGGTCCACCGCCGCGTTCCCAAGGTTCGTGATCTCGATGAACTCGCCATCGGCACCCTGATACATCCACTCGGTGATGCGCACATCCGCAGCCGCGACCGCAGCCGCGCCCGCAACCACAACCATCATCATTGACTTCTTCATCGCTCTCTCTTCCTTTCGTGTCACGTTGCTCTCTCTCAAATGCGCCTGCACGAAGCGCACTCGGCTCTCCTGCGAGCGACCAGAGATTAGATTCTGCCACCGAATCCCGGATTGTGAACTCGTCAAGAACGCATGAAGAAAGCGCTAAGCCTCCGCCGACCGTCACAATTGTTAGAAATCCATGAAGAACACCCCGCCGCTGCACTCTGCCACTGCGCGAAGAAACTGTGAAACTTCCATGAACCACGCCGCGCCGGCACCCACGAACTCTTAGTCTGTCTACGCACCTGCTCCATCGCCGCAACCGAGGACCGCCGCATGCCCTCCGCACGCAACGCCTTCACCCTCATCGAACTCCTCGTCGTCATCGCCATCATCGCGCTGCTCATCGGCATCCTCCTGCCCTCCCTCGCCAGCGCCCGCGACACCGCACGCCAGGTCGCATGCATGTCCAACCTCCGACAGATCGGCATCGGCACCAGCACCTACAGCGTCAGCAACAACGGCTTCCTCTCCTCCGGTCCCCTCGACAACCGCATCCGCAAGCACGCCAACGGCAACACCATCGCCGCCCAATTCGCCGCCAATCCTTCCGACACCCGCGGCGGCATCGAACGCATCGGTTGGGTCGCCGATCAGGTCAATGGCCAGTACTCAATCCCCAACGACATGCTTTGCGCCACCGCACCCGCACGCTACAACCAGAACCTCCACACCGCACGCCTCAACGACGTCGGCTTCAACACCTACACCACACAAACCCGCGACCGCGCCATCGCCGCCGGCTTCAACTCCAACTACACCCAGTCCTGGTACATGGCATACACCCAGTGGAAACTCACCCGCGTCGGCCAGCAGTCCCAGCCCGCAGACCCCCTCTACGGTGTCATCGGACCACTCCGCGAAGACCGCATGGGAGCCGTCAGCCCAACCCGAGTCCCCCTCATGGCCGACGCCCGCGTCGACGCCGCCTCCAACAACACCAACGACATCATCGACCTCACCACCGGCACCGAGCCCGCATGCAAGTCCGTCACCGACGGCCCAACATGGCGCGTCGGACTCAACTGGGCAAATCACGACCTGGCAGACTTCGGCCCCGCACACGGCGGACGCAAACGCATCGGCATGCGCGGCCACGACCGCACCATCGGAAACTTCCTCTTCGCCGACGGACACGTCAAAGCATTCACCGACATCAACGGCGACCAGACCTTCAACTACGACCCCGCCGCACCCCCACGACAAGGCGGCCTCGCCGTCTACCCCGACTTCGAACCCTCAGACATCTTCACCGGCGAACTCATCAGCGGCCGGTATCAATGACCCGATTCACAACCCAATATCACATCGTGCAACCCTAGATATCACAAGAGGAGATCAACAGTGAAGTTCACGCTCGCAGCCATCGTCGCAGCCTTCGCCGGCTCCGCCTCAACCGCGCAGGTCGTCATCAACGAAGTCTACGAAAACCCCCCAGGAGGCAGCGCCCAGAACGACGCCGTCCTCGAATACATCGAACTCTACGGCTTCCCCGGCATGGACCTCACCGGGTACGCCATCGTCCTCTTTAAAGGCGGATCAGACACCAACGGCGACAACATCCCCGAAGAAACCCCCGAAATCGACGAAGCCTTCAGCCTCGACGGCCTCTCCATCGGATCAAGCGGCTTCCTCATCCTCTACAATGGCACACCCGCACAATCCCTCATCCCCCTCTTCCTCCCGAATCTCGGCGAAACCTCCGCCTCATTCTTCCAGACACACATCCCCTCCCCATTCGACATCAACGGCCAGCTCGGAAACGAGTACTCGAGCACCTACTCCCTCATCCGCCGCCGCCCGCACCACTCCATCGTCAACGGCCAGTCCGTTTACGCCCCCGGCTACTCCGTCTGGAAGGACGCCGATCAGGATGTTACATTCTCCGGCCGCTTCGACTTCGGCTTCGAAGCACCCAACGCCTCCCCCATCGACCCCCTTCAGGTCATCGACGACATCGCATGGTCCAACGAAGGCGGCAAGGAGTACGTCCGCTCCTCACAGCAGGAAATCTCCGACACCCCAGGCTTTAACCCCGACGGCATCTCCCGCGTCGCTTTCTACGGCTCCAACCCAAACCGCGGACTCCGCATCAACTCCCAGGGCCAGACCGTTCCCACTCGCATGGCCGACGAAGAATGGATCTACGGCGACCTCATCGGGCCCTCCACCGACTTCCGCTACGACCCCATCCGCTACGGCGCGCCCACCGACCCCAACGGCGACGGATTCCAGGACATCTCCATCGGAGCCGGTGCCCAGTCCTTCCGCATGACCCCCGGCACCTTCAACGACTACGCACCACTCAACATCACTCAGTTCCGCTTCATCCTCGGAGATCTCAACTTCGATGGTGTCGTCAACGCCGCCGACCTCACCCTCTTCGACTCCCAGCTCCTCGGTGCCGACTTCGACGCAACCCAGGACTACATCCACCCCGACACCGGAAACACCATCCCCAATCCCAACAACCCCGGTCAAAACTTCCAGTCCTACGTCTTCCAGTCCCGCCTCGCAAACTCCTTCCTCGCCGCAACCAATCTCGACACCACCGACGGCCCCGGCGGCACCAACGCCCCCTCGCCCACCCTCGCCGACCGCGCAGTCCTCGCCGCTCTCGTCGGCCCAGTCCCATGCTCAGTCGCCGACTTCGTCACACCCTACGGCACGCTCGACTTCTTCGATGTCTCCGCCTTCCTCGCCGCATTCAGCGCACAAAACTCCTCGGCCGACCTCAACAACGACAGCAACTTCGACTTCTTCGATGTCCAGATCTACCTCGCCGCATTCGCCGCAGGCTGCCCATAACACTCTCGTCCCTCAGTCGGCGACTCCTCAGTCACCAACCAATATCACAAAGGCCCGGCGCACCACGCTCCGGGCCTTTCCTAATTTGTAATATCGCATACTCCCCTCGCCTTACCCCACCATGCCGCGACGCCTCAGTTCCCCAAGCATCATCCGGTTCAGGTCCGTATCGCTCGCCGCCAGCACCGGTCTCATCTGCCTCGCCTTGCAGTCCCGCTCAAACGATTCCCGCAGCCACGCCAGCCTCTTGCGATACGAAGCCAACAACGCCCGCGTCAGCGTCACCTCCGATGCACGCCCCGTCTCCACATCCGTCAGCCGAAGATCTCCCACCAGCCCCCGCTCCACCGCACGCGATGGGTCCAGCTCCTCTGGCGACAGAATCTGAACGCACGTCACGTCATACCCCCCGCCCGCGTGCGCCAGATAGTTCAGCCCCTTCACCCACCCATCACGAAACAGAAAGTCCGACAGCACCACCACCACCCCACGCCCGCCCTGCCCCGCCGCTACCTGCCTGATCGACTGCCCGAACGACGCATCCCCCACGCCCCCCGCAGGCTCCGCCAGACTGCCAAGTACAAAATGCGTCAACCGCGCCATCGCCGGACGCCCACGAATCGGCCTCAACTGCTCCACCCGCCCACTCTGGTCAAACCTCGCAACCGAAACACGGTTCTGCTTCACCAGCCCCACATACCCGATCGCCAGTGCCAGCCGATGCGCAAAAACCAGCTTGCTCGGCGACCCCGCATCCATCGACCCCGAACAATCCAGCACTATCACCACCGACAAATCCTCATCCTGCCGAAAAAGCTTGATGAAAAACTTGTCCAGCCTCGCAAAAACATTCCAGTCAATGTGCCGCAGGTCATCCCCCGCGATGTAGTGCCGATAGTCGTCAAACTCCACCGAGTGCCCACGCTTCTTCGACCGCCGCTCGCCAGGCAACTTCCCCGCAAACACCTTCCGGCTCAGCACGTCCAGACGGTCCAGTCGGCTGCGCAGGTCCGGGCTGAGCAGTTCATCCAGAGTTGTCGGCCTCGATGCTCTTTGCCCGATGATCATGGGAATGTGGTACAGTAGGGGACGAACAGGAGGATCCGCGATGACGCTCACCCGCTACGGATGGATCGCTGCAACGCTCGCTTTCTTCGCCGCTCTCGCCACCGCTCAGGACGCCAGCCCCGCCGAACTCCGCCGCGAGATCGAAGCGCTCCGAGCCGAAGTCGCAATCCTCACCGAAGAACGCGAAGCCCTCCTCGCCAACGCCCGACGCCTCCAGGAAGAAACTCACCACCTCCGCGACGCCTTGGCCGCCAGCGAATCGCTCGTCGCCTCCCTCACTGAACAACTCAACCAAGCCCGCCGTCACGCCAAACCTGCCGAAGAATCTCCATCAACACCAGAACCCGCCCAAACGCCATCTCAATCGCCCGCTGAAACAAACCCACAGCCACCACACGCCCAAACTCCACTTCAGCCCCTCAGTTCACCCGAATCCATGCGCCTCGCCCTCGAACGCAGCCACCGCGAAACCTTCCCCGCTCTCGACCTCTCCAGCGAACTAGCCACCCTCGAATACCGCCGAAAACTCGACCAGTGGATCACCTCTGTCAAACGCTCCATGCGAGGCCAGACCCGCTGGCGCATCATCATCAGCGAAGTCGCCACCAAAGCCGCCGACCGCACGCTCTCCGCCCGCATGCAGGTCGTCCATTGGGACTCATTCCTCCCCATCGGCCCATCTTTCATCACCACCGTCCCCTCGCGCATGGCAAACCGCTTCACACCCGGCAACCCCCCCGAACTGTGGGAACTCACCCTCGCCGTCGCGCCCGAACCGATCATCAATGAACGCCGCCTCGAACCCGGGCCATTCAACCACCCCGAATGGATCGGACCCATGATCGAGTTCAGCTTCTCTATGGAATGGGTCGGCCTGCGCAAACTCAACCCGCAAAACCCCTCCGCCCCATCACCCGAAGAACCAACCCCCTAACCGCCGACCGCCCACGTCGCCACGAACACCACGGACGCCGGATCTTTGGGCGCACCCCCACCACCCAATCTCCTCCAGCGCTCCTCGCCCAAAGGTCCGGGTGACTTTGCCCTCGATATCACACCAGAAGCGCCGCCGGGTTCTCGAGGTACCCCTTCACGGTCCCAAGATACCCCGCCGCCATCGCGCCATCAACGATGCGGTGATCGCTCGACATCGTCATCGACATTTCGCTGCCGACAACAAGTTCCGGTTCACCGTCCTCGTCGTACTGCACGAACGGTTTCTCGATCGCACGCCCGACCGCCAGAATCGCCGCGTTGGGCGGATTGATGATCGCTGTGAAGTGATCCACGCCGAACATCCCGAGGTTCGAGATCGTGAACGTCGAATCGCTCATCTCCTCGATCGTCAGCCCCTTCTCGCGCGCCTTCTTGGCCAATCGCTTCGTCTCGGCCGAGATCTGCCGCAGCCCCATCCTGTCCGCATCGCGCAGCGTCGCCACCACAAGCCCGCCGCCCCGCTCCTCGGGCAGCGCAATCGCCACGCCGACATTCACACGCCCGTGTAGCGCAATCGCAGGCCCCTTCTCGACCCACGAACTGTTTACATACGGATGCTCGTGCATCGCCAGCGCACACGCCCGCACCAGAAAATCATTGACGCTCAGTTTCACGCCCTGCGATTCCAACTGTTCATTGAGCTGCTCGCGCAGCGACATCAGCGCATCAAGCCGCGCCGACACCGTCACCTGATAATGCGGAATCGTCGTCTTGCTCTCGACCAGGCGCCGGGCAATCGTCGCCCGCATGTTCGATAGCGTCACGGTCTTGCTTTCAAGGCTCGCCCCAGCTGCCGGCATCACGACCGGCACCGACCCGCCACGCGCCGCGCCAGCACCAGCCGCCGACCCGATCGCCGATTCGACATCCTTGCGCACGATCCGCCCGCTCGGCCCGCTGCCCTTGAGCCTCGACAGATCCACGCCTTCATCCGCTGCGATCTTCCGCGCCAGCGGGCTGGCAAACACGCGCCCGCCGTCGCCGTGATCGCCGTTGCTGGTGCCGCCCACGGCCGCAGAGTTCTGTGCCGGCGTGCTCGCCGCGGCCTTCGTCGCCGTGCTCGCTGAGTTTGCCTCTTTCGCGCCGCCGCCCTCGGAAGCCGTGCTCTGCTTCTTCGCGCCGCCCGCAGCCTTGGCCACATCCTCGCCCTTCTCAGCCAGCACCGCGATCACCGATCCAACAGCCGCCTGCTGGCCCTCGGCCACCGCCAGCGACGCCACCGTGCCGCCGTCGAATGATTCAAGTTCCATCGTTGCCTTGTCGGTCTCGATGTCGGCAATCACCGAGCCTGATGTGACGGTGTCGCCTTCCTTGACGTGCCACTTGATGATCGTCCCGCGTTCCATCGTGTCCGAAAGTCGCGGCATCGTAATTTCAATCGCCATCCGTGTGTTCTCCGGCTAGGTACTTCAGGCCCCGACCACGCTGCGCACTGCTGCCACAATCCGCTCGGCGTTGGGCAGGTACGCATACTCGAGGTTCTTGGCATATGGCGTCGGGACATCGACGGTGTTGATGCGCACGGGCTGATGGTCGAGGTGGTCGAAGGCGTGTTCGACGACCTGGGTGCAGACTTCGCTCGCCACGCCGCCGAAGGGCCAGGACTGATCGACGACGACGATGCGGTTGGTCTTCTTGAGGCTGGTGATGATTGAGTCGATATCGAGAGGGCGCACGGTGCGCATGTCGAGGACATCACACTCGATGCCGTCGGCGGCGAGTTTCTCGGCGGCGTCCATGCAGAAGTGGACGGGGCGGCCGAAACTGACGAGGGTGCAGGCGTCGCCTTGGCGGGCGAGGCGGGCCTGGCCGAAGGGAATGTAATATTCCTCTTCGGGGACGTGTCCTTTGTCGCCGAGCATGCGTTCGGATTCGAGGAAGAAGACGGGGTCAGGGTCGCGGATGGCGGTTTTGAGGAGGCCTTTGGCGTCGTAGGGGTTGGAGGGAATGGCCATCTTGAGGCCTGGGACGTTGGCGTAGAGGCCTTCGACGCACCAAGAGTGGGTGGAGCCGAGCTGGCCTCCGGCGCCGTCGTTGCCGCGGAAGACGATGGGGCAGCCCCACTGGCCGCCGGACATATACAGCATTTTGGGAGCATTGTTGAGGATGGGGTCGGCGGCGACGAGGGAGAATGACCAGGACATGAACTCGACGATGGGTCGCAGACCATACATCGCGGCCCCGATCATGGCGCCGGCGAAGCCGTTCTCACTGATGGGGCTGTCGATGATGCGTTTAGGCCCGAACTCTTCGAGCATGCCCTGGCTGATCTTGTAGGCACCGGAGTATTCGGCAACTTCTTCGCCGAGGAGGAAGACGCGGGGATCGCGTCGCATTTCCTCGCTCATGGCCTCGCGGAGGGCCTCGCGATACTGGATGATGCGGTCGCCTTCGCGGCTGGGCAGAGGCTTGGAGAAGTCGGGCAGTTCCCACTCGCCAACAGCGGGATGAATCTCGGTCTCGATGAGGCGCATGGGGGGGTTCCTGGGTCGGGAATGGGCTGATTTGTGCTGAAAATGGGCAAGGCAACCGCGCCGGTGCGATCGCGATGGGCATTCTAGGCGGGCATGAAGCGGGGCTTGGGATGAGGCGATCCGGTGGGGTGGGGAGTGGAGCGGAACGCGGGGAGGGAGGGGCGGGGGTGTCGCGCGGGATTGAGGATTGGAGGAGGCCCAGGGATTGGGATCCCTGGGCTTTGGGTTGGGGGTTGGGGGTTGGGTTGCGGGTTGGGGGTTGATGTGGTAGTTTGCGTTGATGGGTGCTTGGAATGGGTGGTATCACGTGACGGGGTGCACGTATGGCTCGTGGCTTCCCGGTGATCCGCGGGGGTGGCGGGAGCGGCATCATCGCAAGCATGTGGAGGGCGACTATCGAAATCCGCCCGCGGCTGGCGTGCATGAGCAGAAGTTGGCTCGATCGCGGGCGCTGATGAATCGTGACGCGGTGCGGCTTTCGAGCGAGGCGGCGGCGGTGGCGGCGAGGGTCATGGCTTCGTCACTGAGGCGGCATGAAAGGGAGGTTCTGGTGGTGGCTGTGGATGACCACCATTATCACATTCTGGTGCGATGTGATGATGGTCGGCCTCGGCATTGGGTGGGCATTGCGAAGAAGGACAGTGCGCGGGAGTTGTCGCGGCTGGGGATTGCGAAAGAGGGAGGCGTGTGGGCGGTGCGGTGTCGGTGTCTGGGAGTGCGCGATCGGGAGCATCAGGTGAATGCGTACCGATATATTGGTTCGCATGCGGAACGCGGAGCGAGCGTCTGGACATATCGCGACCCGGGAACGAGCGAGGGGCGAGAGGTGGAACTTGAGTGAGAAAACGCCCAGGGATTGGGATCCCTGGGCTTTGGTTTGGGTTGGGAGGTTTGAGTTGGAGGGCGGGGGTGATTTGGAGCGACGATGAGTTGTTGATCAACCCATGTGCTTGATGATGTCGTCGCCGAACTGGGAGCACTTGCGGAGGGTGGCACCGGGCATGAGGCGTTCGAAGTCGTAGGTGACTGTTTTGGCGGTGATGGCGCCTTCGATGCCTTTGATGATGAGGTCTGCGGCCTGGGTCCAGCCGAGGAAGCGGAGCATCATTTCGCCTGAGAGGATGACCGAGCCTGGGTTGACCTGGTCTTTGCCGGCGTACTTGGGGGCGGTGCCGTGGGTGGCTTCGAAGATGGCGTGGCCAGTTTCGTAGTTGATGTTGGCACCTGGGGCGATGCCGATGCCACCGACGCATGCGGCGAGGGCGTCGGAGATGTAGTCGCCGTTGAGGTTCATGGTGGCGACGACGTCGTATTCGGCGGGGCGGGTGAGGATCTGCTGGAGGAATGCGTCGGCGATGACGTCCTTGATGATAATCTTGGAGGGGTCGGCTTTGGCTTTGCCGTTGGTGGTGGGGATGTGAGTGATGGGTGGCGAGCCGGCGGGGCGGTCGATGGTGAGCCAAGGCCCGCCGTCGAGTTCGGTGGCGCCGTAGTGGTCTTTGGCGACCTGATAGCCCCACTTCATGAAGGCACCTTCGGTGTACTTCATGATGTTGCCTTTGTGGACGAGGGTGACGGAGGTGCGGCCATTGGCGATGGCGTAGTCGATGGCGGCTTTGACGAGGCGCTCGGTGCCTTTCTGGCTTATGGGTTTGATGCCGAAGCCGGAAGTCTTGGGGAAGCGGAATTTCTCGTAGCGGGATTCGAAGTGCTTCTTGAAGAGTTTGCGAAATTCTTCGCAATCTTCGGTGCCGGCTTCGAATTCGACACCTGCGTAGATGTCTTCGGTGTTTTCGCGGAAGATGACCATGTCGGTGAGTTCGGGGTGTTTGACGGGGGATGGGACGCCGGTGAAGTAGCGGACGGGTCGGAGGCAGGTGTAGAGGTCGAGGATTTGGCGGAGTGCGACGTTGAGCGAGCGGATGCCGCCGCCGGTGGGTGTGGTGAGTGGGCCTTTGATGCCGACGAGGTATGTGCGGAAGTCTTCGAGGGTTGCTTCGGGTAGCCACTGACCGGTTTTGTTGAATGCTTTTTCGCCTGCGAGGGTTTCGTGCCAGGTGATTTTGCGTTCGCCGTGGTAGGCTTTTGCGACGGCAGCGTCGAAGACTTTGACGGATGCGTTCCAGATGTCGGGCCCGGTGCCGTCACCTTCGATGAAGGGGATGATGGGGTGATTTGGAACGATGAGTCCGGAGTCGGAGTTGGTGATTGGGGAGGCTGCTGCGGTGGTCATGTCTCGTGCTCTCCTAGGCAGGTTGTTTGTGGAGAGGATGATAGCGGGCGGAAGGGGGGAACTGCAGGGATGGGGAGTGGGACGGAGGGCATTGGCGGGTTTTGATTGGGTATGGATACTGAGGTGTGAAAGTTGGGGAAATCGGAACCTTGGGGGAGTCATCCACGAATCGTCCAGAGCCTGTTCGCTTGGCGGGTCAGAATGTCGTAGACTGTTGACTTGGCCGGGCGTTGTGTGTGCCTGATGGTGTTGGGGCCATGGCAGGCGTCCGAACGGGAGTTTTGGCGTGGCGCGCGGAAGAGTTCGGCGGGTGCTGAGCCGAGTCGGAGCAAGACATGAACGGAATCAATGGAGTGAATCGCATGAAGACGACGGTGCTGATGGCGCTGGCCGGTGCGGCGATGGGAATGTGCGGCGTTGCGCAGGCGCAGCAGTCGAAGGCGGTTGGCGGCGGGGTTGCTCCGGCTGAGGCTGTGAGGCTTGATGTGCCGCTGAATCGGACACGTGATGCGTACATGGTTTCGCGGGTTGATGGGCCTTCGAGCGTTGCGACGAAGGTGTTTGATGCTGCTCCGGGGATTGAGATTCCTGGGTTTGTGCTGTACAACCAGGTGGTGGTGCGGGCTGGGAGTGCCGACGAGGTGCGCAAGGCTTTGGCGTCGAGGCCGGGCAGCGTTGCGACAGGCGCGACTGCGGTCGTGAGTGCACTGGAGTTGCCGGGGTGGTTCCTGATTGACACAGGGACTGTGCGGCAGGCGGTGGAGATCGCGACGCATCTGCAGGGGCAGTTCGACTCGATGACAGTGGAGCACAGGGCGCCGGCGGTGAACATGAACATTCCGTTCAACGATCCGCTGCTTGGTGACCAGTGGCACCTGTTCAACGATGTGAATGTCGGCCATGACCTGGGTGTTGCGGCGGTGTATGGAATGGGGATTACTGGTCGCGGCGTGACGGTGGGCGTGATCGAGGCGGGCGAGGACAACTTCCTGATCGATCACCCGGACCTTGCGGGGAACTTCAACGCGGCGCGGTCGATGGGGATGACGCTGTTCCCGGTGGATCAATCGCACGGGACGGCTGTAGCGGGGCTGATCGCGGCGGTTGCGAACAACGGCGAAGGCGGCGCGGGGGTAGCGCACGGCGCGAAACTGGCAGCGATTCGCAATGGGAGCACGCTTCAGACGATGCAGGCGTTCAACTGGCAGTCGCCGACGATTGCGATCAAGAACAACTCGTGGGGCTTTTCGAACGCTCCGGCACCGCTGATCATGCACTTCACGAGCCCGGATTATGTGATGGACGCGGTCGAGCGTGCGGGTAAGTTTGGTCGCGGCGGGAAGGGTGCGATCTTGGTGTGGTCGTCGGGCAATGAAGGGCAGTACCTGAGTTTCTTCGGCGCACGGTCGGATTACACGCAGATGACTGCGTCGCGGTGGCCGATTGTGGTTGGTGCGGTGGGCGAGGACAACAATCTGGCGTCGTACAGCAACACGGGTTCGAGCGTGTTTGTTTCGGCGTATTCGGCGGGTAACGCGGGCCGGGGGATGACGACGACCAATGCTCCGAGTTTCCTGAATCCGGATCTGTATACTGATATGTTCGGCGGGACGAGCGCTGCGGCGCCGGTGGCATCGGGCGTGATCGCACTGATGCTTGAGGCGAACCCGGGCCTGACGCTGCGGGATGTGAAGCACATTCTTGCGGACACGAGCATTCCGTTGAACTTTTCGAGCTTCGGGACTTACTTTTTCCTTCCGGCGGGTCCGCATCCGTTTGGGAGCACGTACTGGCAGGTGAACGGCGGCTTCAAGCGTCACAGTGATGCGTATGGGTTTGGGCTGATCAATGCCGAGGCTGCGGTGAACGCGGCGATGAGTTGGGTGAGCGTGAAGAAGCCGGAGATGTTTGATACGGGGATCGTGATTGTGGGCGATTCGCCGCCTGATGCGGAGTTTGTGGAGTTTCCGCCGGAGAGCGGTGAGTTTTACATCAATCACGCGCTCAATGGGCCGCAGAGTTCGACGCAGAGTTTCTGCGTGCGTCCGGATGCGGTGCTGGAGGAGGTCGAAGTCACGCTGACGATCGAGGGAGCGTGGACTGGCGACCTGATGATCACGCTGCAGAGTCCGTATGACACGCTGTCGACGCTTGCGGTGCCGAGGCCGGACCCGGTGGGTTCATACACGGACTGGACTTTTACGACGTACAAGCACTGGGGCGAATTGACGAGCGGAAACTGGACGATCACGATCACGGACTGGATTCCGGCCGAACCGTTTGATGACAATGATGGCGAGTACACGGTGGACTTGGCGCCGTTCGGATGGGACGGGATTCCGGGCGCGGCGGAGAAGACATGGGTGAGTTATCGCGTGCGGATGTACGGGAAGCGTGTGAGCGATGGAGAGTTCTTCCTGTGTCCGCCGCTGAATCAGCGTTGTCCGGGCGATATGAATGGTGACGGGATCGTGACTCCTGAAGACCTGATGATTTTCCTGGAATTGTGGTATGCGGGCGATCCGTGGGCGGATCTGAACGATGACGGCTTGGTGACGTATCTGGACCTGCAGTTGTTCCTGACGAACTTCAGGCCTGGGTATTGCGATCCGGGGCCTGGACCGGGCGGGCAGAACGGCCGGCCGATGCCGGGCGGTGGCGATGTTGGCACGCCGATCGGACCTCCCGGGTCGTAAGGTCACTGACGAGATGGAATGAACTCAGAGCGGCGCATGGGCGCCGCTCTTTTTATTGGAGTGCGCAGGAATTGCGCGATGAGTGGTAGCGTGGGGCGTGTGTTGAATCGGATGGCGCGGAGGGGGTCGATAGTTGTGAGATGAACACGAGAGCTCCGACGGCTGGGGATTTTGAGACTGGGCGTGGACTTGCGTTTGTGCTCGGGGCGTTTCGGAGCGGGACAACGCTGCTGCGGAAGATGCTTGATTCGCATTCGCGGTTATACAGCCCGGCGGAGACGTGGTTTCTGCTGCCTCTGTTGAACATGTGGGAGGGGACTGGGGAGAGCCCGGTGTACAAGCCGGGGCAGGCGGCGGCTGCGATCAAGAGCCATTTGTCGCGGGAGCAGTTCGTTGCGTGCTGCAGGGCGTTTGCGGGGCAGTTCTATGCTGCGAACATGCCTGCGGGGGCGCTGGTGTTCGTGGACAAGACTCCGCCGTACCTGCCGTTGGCCGGGGCGCTGCGGGTTTTGTTTCCGGAAGCGAAGTTTGTGGTGCTGGCGCGCGACCCTCGCGGGATTCTGTGGTCGCGGCATACATGGAGGCACGCGGGGGTCGCGACGCTCGAGTCGCTGGTGGGGAGTGTGGCGGGCGATGTGCGGCGGCTGGGGAGATTCGTGCGTGAGCAGGCGTGTTGCGTGGTGCGTTATGAGGAGTTATGCGCGAACGCGGAGGATGAGTTGCGGCGTGTGTGTGCGCACCTTGGGCTGGAGTTTGAGCCTGAGATGGTGACGTATGGCGGACGCGCACACCACGAGGGGTATGGAGATGAGAACACGCGGAAGTTCGGGCGGCCGCATGAAGGGTCGGTGTGCAGATGGCAGATACCGCAAGCGGCGGAAGCGGAGTTGATGAAGTTGTGCGGAGACGAGTCGCTGGAGGCGCTGGGGTATGGAGGCGCGGTAAAGGTGTAAGGCAGACGGTGGCGGAGGTCGAGCAGAAGCCGATCAATCTTCGGATGGACGTGTCATGGTCATGGGGTCGAGGAGGCGTGCGAGTTCGGCTTCGGGGAGAAGTTTCTGTTCGAGGGCGAGTTGGCGGACGGTCTTGCCTTCGCGGTATGCCTGATAGGCGAGTGCGGCGGATTTGTCGTAGCCGATAACGGGGACGAGACTGGTACACATTGCGAGGCTGCCTTCGATGAGTGATGCGCAGCGTGCCTGGTCGGGTTCGAGGCCTTCGAGCAGGTTGGAGGTGAAGACGTTGGCGGTGTTTGCGAGGAGAGAGATGGAGTCGAGGAGGTTTGCGATCATCATGGGCTTTGCGACGTTGAGGTCGAGGAGTGATCCGATGCCTCCGAGGCCGCCGACCATGATTGCGGTGTCGTTGCCGATGACCTGGCAACATGCCATGATGGCGGCTTCGCAGATGACGGGGTTGACCTTTCCGGGCATGATGGATGAGCCTGGCTGAACGGCGGGGATCTTGAGTTCGCCAATGCCACAGCGTGGCCCGGACCCGAGCCAGCGGATGTCGTTTGCAATTTTGGTGATGCTGACGGCGATGGTGCGGAGGTTTGCGCTGGCGCCGACGATGGCGTCGCGGGTGTGTTGTGCTTCGAAGTGGTTGGTTGCTTCGCGAAAGTGAACGCCGGTGACGCGGGTGAGTTCTGCGGCGACGAGGCCTGCGAAGCGTGGGTGAGTGTTGATGCCGGTGCCGACGGCGGTGCCTCCGATGGCGAGTTCGCCGATGACGTGGAGGACACGGTGGAGTCGTTCTTCGGCGTGTGCCATCTGGGCGGCGTAGCCGGAGAATTCCTGCCCGAGGCGGATGGGGGTTGCGTCCTGAAGGTGTGTGCGTCCGATCTTGACGATGTGATCCCACGCGGCGGCTTTGCGTTCAAGATCGTTTTTCATGCGGGTGATTGCGGGGAGGAGTTGCTCCTTGATCGCGATGCCTGCGGCGACGTTCATGGCGGTCGGGAAGGTGTCGTTGGACGACTGACCCATGTTGACGTGGTCGTTTGGGTGGACGCCGCCGGCGGCGAGGTAGGCGGCGTCTTTGGACGAGCCGATTGGTTTGTTGCGTGCGATGCAAACGAGGTTTGCGATGACCTCGTTGAGATTCATGTTGGTGCTGGTGCCGGAACCGGTCTGGAAGATGTCGATGGGGAAGTGCAGTGCGAGGCCGCCGCGATCGGGAAGAGCGTTGTGGATCTGATTACAGGCTGCGGCAATGGCATTTGTGCGGTCAGGATCGAGTTTGCCGAGTTTTTGGTTGGCGTGTGCGCATGCGGACTTGAGGATCGCGTAGGCCTGAATGAGCTGTGGAGGAACGGGGCGGCCGGAGATGGGGAAGTTGAGGACGGCGCGTTGTGTGGATGCGCCGTAGAGGACGTCGGCGGGGACAGGCATTTCGCCCATGGAGTCTTTTTCGATGCGGGTTCTTGCGGAGATTGTCACGAAACGCTCCTTTTGTACGGCTCAACTGTAGGAGGTGCGGGTGCTGTTTCGAGTGTTGCCGAGGCGATATGCTCATGGTGCAGTGGGAACCGGGACGATTGGCCAAGCGAAGAGTTGAGCACCGCTCACTCGGCTTGGAGACGTTGTCCGTGGCGGCTGGCGCGATGGAGACCATCGAATGAAGCGTACGAGGGTGCTTGGTGTGATGGGCGTTGTGGCATCGATGACGATGATGGCCAGCGCACAGGAAGTGTGGTGGGACGTTCACAGCGCGTTGACGCTGACAAGACCGAAGGAATGGAAGTTCGTCACGCGGCTGGGGGTGGGAAATTTTGACGACACAAGCCCGACATCGGATCGTGTGTACACCGCGACGAAGTCGTTTGACGCTACGAGCGGGAATGTGTTCTTTCCGCTAGCGCCGACGTCGAGTCATGCGCAGGTGTTTCTAGATCATCTGGATGTGAAGTTGTTCATCAACGATCAGCTGGTGGATGATGACCCGCGGGTTTTTGTGAATCGGCAGGAGGGCGTGCCTCTGCCTGGCGGGGCGTTTCTGGTGGAGATGAACTTCGGCGAGATTGGGAAGGTGCGTCAGATGACGCTGGTGATGACGACGTATGGGCGGAGCTGGCGGACGGAGTATGACGAGGCGAAGGCGCGGACGATTGGGTGGCCGACGGATTGGCCAGCGGTGTGCAAGTCGACGTTTGAGCCGGAGATGTTCATCGACTATGGACCGAATGGCCCGTATGACCTGACCGAGGTGCGGGAGAAGGTGCAGGAATGGACGGAGGGGAACCCGCAGGCGCTGGCGCCGGCATTGACGGCCAAGTGGCTGGCGATGAAGGTTGCGCAGTCGTATCGGGTGAGCGGGCGCGGGGTGGATGGGCCGGCCGGACCATTGGGCGGACTTGGGGCGGCGACGACGGCGTTCGGCGCGTTTCATGTCGAAGGACCTGAGCGTGCGCTGAGCGAAGGACGTGGGTCGAAGTTTGACTTGGTGACGCTGCTGGTGGCGACGTATCGGGCTGCGGGGATTCCTGCGCGCGTGGTGATCGGGTATGACTACCGCAGGCCTTTGAACCGGCCGAGGCCGGGCGATGCGGATTCGTTGCGGGCGTGGGTGGAGTTTGCGCTGTATGACGAATCGGAGCCTGATGAGAAGCGTCGGCTGGCGTGGATTCCGGTGGACATTGTGAAGTTGCAGGCGAGTTCGGCGTGGACCCAGCAGTTCGACAGGCCGCTGAAGTACTTTGGGACACACGACGAGCTGGACGAGGTGATACCGATTTCGTATCACTTCACGGCGCATTGGGTGCCGGGGTTTTCGTATGGATCGTTTGTGAGCGTGCTTGATCGCAGGTCGAGGAAGTTCGGGCCTTCGTTCTGGTCGTGGAACGTCATGCCGGCGATGCCGGCGATTGCGGGGCAGTTTCTGACGTTTCAGCGTGATGCGCCGATGGCGCAGTTTGTGGATCCGATGCCTGAGGGTGTGCGCAAGGAGCAGCGGCGGCCTTGAAGCGTGAACGAGCAAGCGTCGGGATGCAGCCCGAATGCGGGCGCAAGAGTCAGGCGCGGGTGAGTCGTGCTGTGAGTGTGAGCAGGCACTTTTGTGACTTGATGATCTTGCGTTTAAAGCGCAGGGCGTGGTAGGCGAGGACGAGCGGGCCCTTCATGTAACCGGTGGGTCCTTCGGATTCGAGGAAGGCGTACTGGCAGCTGCTGTAGCCGGCGAGGGTGGCGGCGGCGGTGATCTGTCTGGGCGAGTTGCATTTGTATTGAACGGGGTAGTGGTACGACTCTTCCTCGCCTCGCTTGAGCATGCGGAGGACGAGTTCGTCGATTTTGAGCTTGTGCATGAGTGATGCGCTGATGGTGAAGTAGTGTCCGGCGTTGGGGGTCATGAAGATGTGGACGCCGCCGGGCTTCAGGCATCGTGCGGAGGCAGCGAGGAATTTTTCGGGCTCGGCGACGTGCTCCATGACCATGAAGCTGTAGACGACATCGAAGTAGGCTTCGGGGAGGGTTGCGGTTTCCATGAGGGCGTGCTGGAAGTGATCGAAGAGACCTTCGCGTGGGGTGACTTCGTCGTCGGGCTCGATGCCCCAGAACTCGTCGATGTAGGCGCGCATGGCTTCGGTGTAGACGGTCTGTCGTCCGATGCCTCGGCCACAACCGATGTCGAGAACGCGGACCGGGCCTGCGGATTCGCGGCGCACACGTTCGCATTCCTTGATGACAAGGCGTGAGAAAACGCGGCGGCGATCGGAGGTGAGAAGGAAGTTGTACTGTTGGGCAAGTTTTTCGAAGGGGTCATCGTCGTAGGGTCGCTGCGGGGCGATGGTTTGTGCGAGTTCGGCCGAGAGGGTTCGGCCTGCGGAGGTGGTGATGTCGCGGGTTGCGGAGGCCGAGTGGGTTGCGTGTGTCATCGAGGAAGCCTCGCTCATGGGCGGGAGGATATGGAGTCGGGAGGACTGCGACAAGGTTAATGACCGGTTTCGACGGGCAGATACCAAACAGACAGAGGGTTGCGGGGTGTCGAGAGGAGATAAGGGGCCTGTGTCTGTTCCCCATCGGCTGGGTCTTGACCAATCGTTTACAATCGGGCATCATGTCTGAACCGGCCCGGAGTTTCGGGTCGAGCATCTTTTGCTGGGAGGCTTCACACTATGGCTGTACACAAACCCGAAGACATCCGCAATCTCTGCCTTGTGGGTCAGGCGAGCAGCGGCAAGACAACACTGGCCGAGCGACTGCTGTTCACGAAGGGCGTGATTCAGCGGATGGGGACTGTGGAGGATGGGAACACGGTCAGTGACTTTACGGAAGAGGAGAAGCACCACAAGCATTCGTTGCGGCCTTCGATGCTGCATTTTGATCATGAAGGGCACATGGTGAATCTGATTGATGCGCCGGGGATGCCGGATTTTCTGGCGCATGCGATCAGTGTGTTCCCTGCGGTGGAGACGGTGTGCGTGGTGATTGATGCGGCGCGCGGAATCGACACGGTTACCCGACGGATGATGAGCGTTGCGGCGGAGCGGAATCTTCCGAGAATGATCATCATCAACAAGATCGATGACGCGAATGCGGATCTGGAGTCGCTTGTGGAGGCACTTCGTGAAGAGTTCGGCGCGGTGTGCCTGCCGATCAATCTGCCGACACCGGATCGGTCGGATGTGGTGGGCGTGTTCGATCCTGTGGTGAGAGGCCCGACGCTGTTCTCGAGCGCGGAGGAGTCGCACCAGCAGATTGTCGAGCAGATTGTTGAAATGCAGGATGATTTGCTGAACCAGTATCTGGAGGAGGGCGACGACGCGAACCTGGACAAGTCGAAGTTGCACGATGCGTTCGAGGCGGCCCTGCGCGAGGCGCACCTGATTCCGATCTGCTTTGTGTCGGCCAAGACGGGGGCTGGTGTCGATTCGCTGTTGCACATTTTTGCATCGCTGCTGCCGAATCCGCTGGAGGGGAACCCGAGGCCGTTCATGAAGCGTGATTCAGATGAGGGCGAGGAGTACGAGTTCCACGCCGAGCCGATGATCGACAAGCCGCTGATTGCCAACATATTCAAGATCACGACGGACCCATTTGTTGGGAAGTTGGGTGTGTTTCGGGTGCACCAGGGCTGCATACGGGCCAAAACGGAGGTGCTGGTCGGGCACAACAAGAAGGCGGTGCGGATTGGGCACCTGCTCAAGCGGCAGGGGAAGGAATCGCACGAAGTGGAGGCGATTGGTCCGGGCGATATCGGAGCGGTGAGCAAGATTGAAGAGGTGTTCTATGACGCGGTGCTGCACACGGGGCATGAATTGGACAGCCTGCATCTTCGGCCGCTGCCGTTGCCCAAGCCGATGTTCGGACTTGCGATCGAACTGAAGAATCACGCGGATGAATCGAAGTTTTCGGGTGCGATGGCGAAGTTGCTTGCGGAGGATCCGAGCCTGAGGATGGAACGGATCGCGGCGACGAAGCAGACGGTGCTGCGTGGGTTGGGCGAGTTGCATCTGCGCATTGTGATCGAGCGGATGAAGGAGCACTTCGGGATTGAACTGGTGACAAGCCCGCCGAAGATTGCGTACAAGGAGACGATCACTGCCAAGGCCGACGGACATCATCGGCATAAGAAGCAGACGGGCGGAGCGGGGCAGTTTGGAGAGGTGTATTTGCGTGTTGAACCGCTGCCGCACGATCATGAGTCGGGGTTCGAGTTTGTGAATGCGACGGTGGGCGGATCGATCCCGAAGCAGTACATGCCTGCGATCGAGAAGGGGATTCGTTCGACGCTTTCAGACGGTGCGGTAGCGGGGTATCCATTCACTGGCGTGCGTGTGGAGGTGTATGACGGGAAGTATCACGCGGTGGACTCGAAGGAAATCGCGTTCATTACTGCGGGTCGCAAGGCGTTCATCGATGCGGTGCACAAAGCCAAGCCGGTGCTGCTTGAACCGATCGTCACGCTGGAGGTGACGTGTCCGAGCCAGTACATGGGCGATATCGCAGGCGACCTGTCGACGAAGCGTGGGCGTGTGCAGGATACGCGGGTGTTGGCGGGCGGCATGTGCTGCGTGGTGGCACAGGCGCCGCTGGGCGAGTTGCAGAACTATTCGAATGAACTCAAGAGCATCACAGGCGGCTCGGGTTCGTACACGATGGACTACTCGCACGACGAGAACACTCCGGCTCACATTCAGCAGGAAGTGATTGCGGCGTTCGCGGGGCACAAGGACGAGGACTGAGTGCTGGCGGTCTCGACCGGACTTTTTCTACCATGGGTAGCGGGCGATCCAGTCGGGGCTTGGCAGGAATGAGTAGTTGTCGGTGGTGTGCGGCGGGGTCTTGGCGCCAGGGTTTGGCATGCGCACGCCGACCTTGACGTGGAGGTCGAGGAAAAGCATGCTGGCGATGGCGTCTTGACGGTCGCGACGGCCGTACCAGTTCATCTGCCGATCGGAAGCCGAGTCGAAGTTGTAAATCGGGTGCGAGCCGATGACGACGGTGCGTGTTGGGTCGAAGACGTTGGGCATGCGTCCGCCCTGTGGCGGGACGAGGGTGCGAATGTCTTCCCCGTAGGGGTTGGCGTCGGGGGCGTGGTCGTTGAGGGTGTATGAGCAGCCGATGAGGCGGTACATTGACTCTGTGGAGTTGAGGCCAGGGATGGGGACGCCGGTATCGCCTGCACCGCGATCGGCGGGCGATTCGAATGCTGCCAGTTCGACGGCGTTGTCGGTGGAGTCGTCGGGAACCTGGAAGTCGATGACGTATGAGTTGAGTGGGCGTCGGGAGGCGCCGATCTCGTTGATGCCATAGAAGGGGAGTTGTCCTTTGGTGCCTGCGAAGAGTGCGCCGATGATGCCTTCGCCGCCGCCGGGAATCGGGCCTCGGATCTGCGGGAGGCGATCGGGGAAGTCGGAGAGGTATAGCCCGAGGCCGATGCCGATTTGCTGGAGGCGCGAGCCGCAGGTGACGGAGAGGGCGGCCACACGTGCCTTGGCGAGGGCAGGAAGAAGAATCGCGATAAGCAGAGCGATGATTGCGATGACGACAAGGAGCTCGATAAGCGTGAAGGCGCGGCGCATGAGCGAAGGGTAGGAGCGCGGTTCAGGAGAATTGTTGTGGTGTGGGTTCAGGTAGGCGAGCCATCGACGGGGTTGGAGAAGTGGGTTTCCTGTACGGGCACAACTTCGCTGAGGACATGCTGAAGCACGGCTGCGGGCGAACCCATCGCATCGACTTCGCGGATGATGCTGGCTGGGTAGCAATCGAGGACCGGTCGCGTCTCACGCTCGTAGACCTCCCAGCGGCGTCGGATGACGTCTTCCTTTGCGTCGTCGTGACGGTTTTCCTTGAGTGCGCGTCGCTGAAGGCGCTCGACCATTTTCTCCTTGTCACGGCAGACGAGATGAATGATCTGGAGCACGTTGATGTGCTGCTTCATGAGTTCGGCCTGGCGGACGCTGCGCGGGATTCCGTCGAGGATCAGGAGATCGACGTGTGGTTTGTAGAGGCTGAGGATGGTCTGGGCTTTGATGTTCTGGGCCCACATGCGGACGGTGACGTCATCGGGGACGAGTTCGCCGCGCGATGAGAACTCGCGAAAGATGCGTCCGAGTTCGCTGGTAATGTCCATGTTGCGGAAGATTTCGCCACACGAGAGGTGGAAGAAGCCGGGGATCTGGCCGAGGATCTTGCCCTGTGTGCCTTTGCCTGCGCCAGGGGCGCCAAAGAGCAGGACGGTCTGGTAGCGGTCGGACATGGGGAAAACCTCCAGAACGGCGAAATGCCGGAACCACGGTATTCGGCCAGATCGTTGCGGGCAAACCAGAAAGCATGGTGGCGGGCTCAGAGAGGTTGGCAGGTGCTATAGATTGCGTGAGTCACCACCCCCCCGCCCATGCTTCACCACCTTCCAGGCTTGTTTGTGCTGCTCGCTGCCGGCGGCGTGGTCTATTTTCTGCTTCTGGTCTTGGTCATTGGCTGGAAACTTTCGCATCCTCCGAGGCGGACGTATGTGTCGGCGGTGGTGCGCAACATTGCGGGCGAACCGGGCGAACTTTCCCCCCCACTGGGGTGGAGCGAGTGGCGACTTCAGTCGGAGGGACTTGAGCTGCCGGTGTGGGATATCGCGGGGCTTGATCCACGCGGACCTGTTGTGATTCTGACGCATGGGTGGGGTGACTCGCGGATTGGGGCGCTTGCACGGATCGGCCATCTTGGCAGGTTTGCCTCGCGGCTGATTGCGTGGGATATGCCCGGGCATGGCGAGGCGCCCGGGCGCTCACGCCTTGGGCGGCGCGAAGTGACGGACCTGCTTGGGCTGATCGATCGCGTGGATGCTGAGCGTGTGGTGCTGTATGGGTGGTCGTTGGGGGCGGGGGTGTCGATTGCTGCGGCGGTTGAGCGGCGTTCGGTGATTGGTGTGATTGCTGAAGCGCCGTATCGGCTGCCGATGACTCCGGCCCGCAATGTGATGCTCGCGGCCGATCTGCCTTCGGGGTTGGCCTTGCGTGTGGCGATGCTCGGGCTTGGGTTTACGCCGAAGGTTGTGGCGCGTTTTGATCGCGCGTCGATCGCGGCCCGCGTTGTATGTCCGTTGCTTGTGCTGCATGGGGAGGACGATCGGATCTGTCCGGAATCGGACGGGCGTGCGATTGCTGGGGCGGCGCGATTGGGTTGTTTTGTGTCTATCGCGCAGGGGACGCACAATGGCCTGTGGGTGAGGGCGGAGTCGATGGAGCAGTGCATCGCGGAGGTGGCGCGGTTTGGGCCGCTGCGGTCATACGATTCGGTCCATGCCGAGTGTTCCTCACAGCCCGACGGTTGACCCTGTTGCTGCGTCGCAGCGTGCTGCGTCGTTTGCGACGCGATCGATCAAAGCCGAATCGAAGTCAACGGCGCTGCGGCTGGCGATTTCGATGACGGATCTGACGACGCTGGAGGGGAAGGACTCGCCTGAGAAAGTGCGTTCGCTGTGTCGCAAGGCGGTGCGGCCGTTTGAGCGTGATGAGGCGGAGCTTGGTGAGCTTCTGCCGAGTGTGGCGGCGGTGTGTGTGTACCCGAATCTGGTGCCGGTTGCGCGTGAGTTGCTCGAGGGGACAAGCGTAAAGGTAGCGAGCGTGGCGACTGGATTTCCGAGCGGGCAATATCCGCTTGAGGTGCGGCTTCGCGACACGAAGCAGGCGATTGTTGCGGGAGCCGACGAAATCGACATGGTGATCAATCGCGGGGCGTTTCTTTCGGGGCGGTACGACGAGGTTGCGGAAGAAATCGTTCAGGTTGCGGCATTGTGCGAGGCGCAGAGTGCTGCCAATGCGCAACGTGGCGGCGTGCATCTGAAGGTGATCCTGGAGACGGGGGAACTGGAGACGCTCGACAACGTGCGGCGGGCGAGTGACATTGCTATTGCGTGCATACGCGATGGGGACTTCATCAAAACGAGCACGGGCAAAGTTCAGCCTGCGGCGACGATGCCGGTGTGCCTGGTGATGCTCGAGGCGATTCGTGACGAGTACCTGCGATCGGGGCGACTGATTGGACTCAAGCCCGCTGGAGGCATCAGGACGGCCAAGCAGGCGTGGCACTACCTCTGCATGGTGCATGAAACGGTTGGGCCTCTGACCGCCCCCCGCGGCTGCCCGTGGCTGAGTCCTGCGTTGTTCAGATTTGGAGCATCGACGCTGCTGAATGACCTGCTGCGGTCGTACGTCAAGCTTCGGCGTGGGTCGTATCCGGCGGATGACGAGTTCTCGGACACATAGAATCAGTCATTATTGACTGATTCTATGGTATAAGCCTTTTTTGATTGATTTTGATTTTTCAGTCATTAATAGGCGATATAGTACGATCATGCATTACGCGCTGATTGCCGATCTAATTGATTCGCGACTGGTCAAGAATCGTACCGCGCTTGCGGAGCGGCTGGGACAAGCACTGGAAGAGCTGCGCGTGGGGTTTGCGTCGGAATGGACGGCGGCTCTGACGAGCACGAAAGGCATTGACGAACTCTCGGCAGCGTTGGTCAGGCCGGACCGGGCGTTTGAGATTACGGTGTCGTTGAACGAGCGTGTGTGGCCCCACCGGTTCAGGTGGGCGCTGGGATGCGGAGGGATTGACATCGGGCTGGACTCGGGCGATGCGGGGGCGCTGGATGGGTCGGCGTTTCACCGTGCGGCAGATGCGCTGGCGCGGGCGAAGCGGGAGAAGATGCCATTTGCGGTGATGGTGCCGGGAGCGCCCCAGTCGTTGATTGCGCTGACGGAAGCGGCGGCGTCGGCGCATGGGCGACTGATGCACGAATGGAGCGCGCGCCAGCGGGAGTTTGTGATCGCGGCGCGGGTGCATGAAACACAACTGGCAGCGGCGGAAGCGCTCGGAGTCGCTGCGCAAACGATTTCGCGTTCACTGAGCCGAGCGGGTTTTGATTTGATGCAACGGATCGAGAATGCGGTACACTGCGGATTGAGCGAGATGGGGGCGTTGGGGGCGAAGGCGCATGATTGAGTTCTGGACATTTGTGTTGCGTGCTGTGATTCTTGCGGCTGCGTATGCGCTGGCGATTGGGCTGAGCGGATATATGGTGCGTTATTTTGTGTTGCCGCCGGGCGCGAAGAGTTCGTGGCCACCGACGGATGGGCGTGAGATGCCTGCGGGTGGGTGGCCGAGGTTTGATCCGAGCGTGGTGATCGGGAAATGCGAGAACATCATTACGCTGACGTTTGTGCTGACAGGGAACTACGCGGGGCTTGCGTTGATTTTTGCAGCCAAGTCGCTGGTGCGGACGGAGGCGATCAAGCAGAACCCGGGGTTTTTTCTGGGTGGGACGCTGGTGAATCTGGTGTGGGGTCTGGCGGTGGGGCTTGGTGCGCGTGGGCTGTTGATGCTGACGTGAAGCGCGGTTGATCGAAGTGACGAACCCAAAAAAAACAACCCGCCGGCGCTCGACGTGCCGGCGGGTGAAAGTGTGAGAGTGAAGGTCTTTCGGAGCGCGGCTCAGGCGCCGGCTTCGATGACTTCCTTCTGAAGGTTTGCGGGCATTGGGGCGTACTTCATGAATTCCATGACGCTTGAGGCGCGACCCTGGCTGAGGCCTCGGAGGGTGGTGGTGTAGCCGAACATTTCGGAGAGGGGGACTTCGGCGGTGACGATCTTGACGGGTCCGCGGTCTTCGGAGTCGAGGATCATTCCGCGACGGCTGGAGAGGTCGCCGGTGACGTTGCCGAGGTAGTCTTCGGGCGTTGTGATGACGACCTTCATGATGGGTTCGAGGAGGATGCTGCGTGCCTTGGAGACGGCATCGCGAAGGGCGAGGCGTCCGGCCTGTTCGAATGCGATCTGGCTGGAGTCAACGTCGTGGTATGAGCCATCGACGAGTTCGACGCGGATGTTGATGAGGGGGTACCCGGCGGTGACGCCGCCGATGGCGGTTTGACGGACACCGGCCTCGACTGAGGGGATGAATTCCTTGGGAATCGAGCCGCCGACAACCTTGTTGACGAAGGCGATGTTGTTCTTGAAGTTGATGCCGTCGGCCTTGGCCTGCTCTTCGGTGTAGGGCATGAGGTTGATGGTGACGTCGCCGAACTGACCGCGGCCGCCGGACTGCTTCTTGAAGAGTCCTCGGACGTTGCTTGCGGTGCCGGAGATGGCTTCGCGGTAAGAGACGCGGGGCTTACCGACTTCGACATTGACCTTCATGTCACGGACGATCTTGTTCTTGATGATTTCGAGGTGGAGTTCACCCATGCCGGAGATGATGGTCTGTCCGGTTTCGTCGTTGAACTCGGAGCGGAAGGAAGGATCTTCGCGGCGGATGGTGACGAGCGCGTCGGAGAGTTTCTTCTTGTCGTCGGCGGTCTTTGGCTCGATGGACATGCTGATAACGGGTTCAGGGAAGGTCATGCGTTCGAGGACGATGGGGGCGTCGGAATCGCAGAGGGTGTCGCCCGTGATTGAGTCCTTGATGCCGACGAGCGCGACGATGTTTCCGGCGCTGACTTCATCGAGAGCCATGCGATCCTTGGCGTGCATCTCGAAGATTCGGCTGGCGATTTCGCGACGGCCGTTGACGGGGTTGAGAACGCGGGTGCCCTTTGCGAGCTTGCCGGAGTAGATGCGTGCATAGGTGAGGTCGCCATGGGTATCGGCGACGACCTTGAAGACGAGTGCGCTGAATGGGGCAGACTCGTCGTGAGGGCGGCTGAGTTTCTTCTCGGGATCCTTGGGATCGAGGCCTTGGACGGGCGGAACTTCCTGGGGGTTTGGGAGGTAGTCGATGACGCCATCGAGGAGGCGCTGGACACCGATGTTGCGGAGAGCAGCGCCACAGAAGACGGGGTTGCACTCGCGGGCGATGGTTCCCTTGCGGAGAGCGGCGCGGAGTTCATCGACGGTGATGGAGTTTTCGTCTTCGAGGTATCGTTCGAGGAGGTTGTCGTCGAGTTCGACGGCCTTCTCGATGAGCGTATGTCGCCATTCGGCGGCCTTTTCGGCGAAGTCGTCGGGGATGTCGCCTTCGGTGACGGTTGCGCCGTTGTCTTCTTTCGAGAAGAAGTAGGCCTTCATGGCGAGGAGGTCGATGATGCCCTGAAGTTCGTTGCCGTGTCCGATCGGGTACTGAACGGCGATGGGGTTGGCACCGAGACGTTTGATGATGGAGAAGAAGGAGAACTCGAAGTCGGCACCGAGTTTGTCCATCTTGTTGATGAAGCAGAGGCGCGGGACTTTGTAGCGGTCGGCCTGGCGCCAAACGGTTTCGGACTGGGCTTCGACGCCTTCCTTGCCGTCGAAGACAGCGACGGCTCCGTCGAGGACGCGGAGGGAGCGTTCGACCTCGATGGTGAAGTCGACGTGTCCGGGGGTGTCGATGAGGTTGATCTTGTATTCCTTGCCGCTGCGTGTCCAGGGGCAGGTGGTTGCAGCGGACTGGATGGTGATGCCGCGTTCCTGTTCTTCTTGGAGGAAGTCCATGGTGGCGGTACCCTCGTGGACTTCACCGAGTTTGTAGTTTTTGCCGGTGTAGAAGAGGATGCGCTCAGTGACGGTTGTTTTGCCCGCGTCGATGTGAGCGCAGATGCCGATGTTGCGGATGTTTGAGAGGTCGGAGGACATGAGGTGATACTTCCTTGTGTGTGAATCGGGGTGGTGGAGTCGGCGGAATGCGCGGGCGAAGTTGGCCGCGCTGATCCTCCGAGTGGTGTTCTGAACAGTGGCGAATGTGGGGAGGAACAAGCCCGCATAAGAAAATCGGCGTGCGGGCGGTGAAACTTCTGAATGTCGGCGTGCGAGATGATGTGCTGGCCGAACGCCTGGTGATGGCGTCGGGGGAAGTTACTGCAAACGGATTTCTTCTTCCTCGTCCATGGTGCACACTCCGGCCGTGATCGAAGAGGCGGGTCGGCCCGACGCCACCCGTTTGGGGGGTGCGCTGCGTCGTGACGCATCGACAGCCTCGGTGAGAAATGGTAGGCGTGATGCGGCGCGGATCAAGTGTCGGGCTGGGAGAGCGAGGGCAAATGCGAGCGGATCGTCCGAGAATTCACGGGGTGTTTGCGCGGGCGATGGCGGAGAGACGGGCGTACTCGGTTGGTGTGAGTTGGCGGAGGGGATCGAGGCGGAGTTTTTCGTGATTTTCGAGGGCGACGCGGGCGTAATGGGCGGCTCGATCGGGATTGCTGGCCCGCTGGTGAAGGCTGACGAGGCGGAGGGGGTAGGTGATGCCGTGAGGATCGAGGGTGGCGGCGAGTTCCATCGCGGCGATGGCGGGCGCAAGCCCGGAATAGGGGGCAAGATCGGGACGGTCGGTGAGGGCTTCGTGAACGTTTGCAAGGGTTGCCCAAGCGGCGGGGGAATGCGGGTTGAGGTCGGCGGCGTCGCGAGCGTGGCGGAGGGCTTCGGCGGCGTGGGACGGGGAGGTTGCGAGGAGGGCGTATTGGAGGTTGAGGCGGGCGGCGGTTTGTCGCGTTGGAATGTGGTCGAGACGGCCTCCGGCGTTGGTGAAGAGGGATGCGGCGCTGCGGAGATTGTCGCGGCGGATGATGTCGAGTTGATGGGCGAGTTCGAGGCTGGTTTTGGCGCGTGGAGTGCCGGCCCATGCGGCGATTTGCTCGACGGCGGCGGGGCCATTGGGCGGGGGAGCGTGAATGGCGGATTCGAGGCGGTCGAGACGGCCGATTGGCTGGGCGGCGCGGTGGAGGGTGGCTTCCCACGTTGTGAAGAATTTGATGCTGCAGGTGAGCGTGAAGGTGCAGGCTGGGACGAAGAGTGATGCGATGGTTGCGGAGCGCAGGCGCAAGTGGCGCGGTGCTGGGGCGGCGGGAGAGCATGCGAGGCCGAGGAGGATGGCGGAGAGAGGTGCTGAGGAAGCCCAGGTTGCGGTGACTTCGATCTGAGCGTGGGCAAGGAGGACGAGTGCGGCTACGGCGGAGGCGATCGGGAGGGCGCGCAGGTCGCGAGCGGCGATGCGGGCGATTGCGGCGGTAATGGGGAGAGCGAGGAGGAGGGCGATAATGCGGGCGATGGCCATGGGGATGGTGATGAGTTGGGACTCGATGAGTGCGGAGGTTGCGATGGAGAGTCCAAGGAGCACGAAGGCGGAGAGGGTGATGAGGCGAGTTTTGTCTTGTGACTGACGGGAGTCTTTGTGTGAGGCGGGAGAGTGTGCGGGAGTCAGTGCGGTGTGAGCGATGGAGCGGCAGGCTGCGGCGAGGAGGGCGATCCATGCGACAGCGAAGAGGCCGAGGGTTGCGAGGTATTCGAAGAAGATGGAGTGTGGGGATTGGACTTCTTCTGGGCTGAGAGGAGGTTTTGCGAGCATGTATGCGTCTTTGAAGCCTGCGGGCCCGACGCCTATGAGGGGATGATCGAGGAAGATTGCGGTGGCACCCTGGAGGTAGAACCATCGGAAGAGGAGGGAAAGCTCGGCGATGCGTTCGCCGATGAGGCCTCGGGCGATGATGGTGGCCAGGGCGGCGATAGGGACGAGTGCGATGAGGATGCGCGCGCGTGAGCCAAGGCGGAGGAAGACGAGGAAGGCGGCGGATGCGAGGAAAAGGGCGCCGAGTGCGCCTTTTGAGCCTGCGAGGTAGAGCGACACCAGAGCACAGGCGGCGGCGGCGAGCATGAGCAAAGGCGTGCGTCGGTCATCGCGGAGTGTGAAGGCTCGCCATGCGAGGAGGGCGAAGGCGGCGAGATATGCGGCGGCGAAGGAGGCGTAAACGTTTGCGAGGCCGAACCAGCCGGTGGCTTCGGGCTGGTAGAGGCGTCGCTCGTAGTTGCGTGCCATCATGGAGTCGGGGGACCAGCCTCGTGATTCGAGGAAGGTTGCGCGCTGGTGTTCGTAGTCGGCGATGGTTTGTGGGTGTTCGATGAAGACCTGAACGACGCCTCGCGCGGCGAACATGACGACGAGCGATGCAACGGCTGAGAAGATGATGGTGCGTGCGACAGAGGCGCGGGGGAGATGGGCAATGGCGATTGCGGCGGCGGCGGCGGCGATCCAGGGCATGCCGATTTCGATGTTGGTGTCGTGGCGCAGGCCATGGATGAAGATGGGGATGCTGCCGAGGACAAGGAGCGTGGTTGCGGCGAGGGGTCGGCCGGTACGGGCGGTGGCGAGGACGAGGGCTGCGCCGAGGATGGTGAGCAGGTTGAGCACCATGATGGCTGCAGGACCGATGGCGGTGTGTGGCAACCAGAGGATGAAGGGATCGGTGCTCCAGTATGGCATGGGGTCGAAGGGGGCGAGCGTGCGGATGAGGGTCGGAGCGATGACGAGTGCGATGCCGAGCGTGGTTGCTGCGGTTACCAAACGTGAGGAGCGGGCATTGATCGCGGTGGTGGTCATGACGTAGAGCGTGCGCGAGAGGCGGATCCTTCGAGGAGGGCGAGTACAAGGAGGACGAGGAAGGTTTGTGCGCCGACGATGGTGGCCTGCCAAGGAGCGAGGGTTGGGAGAGCGACGCCGCCCAGCGCGGTGACGACGGTGCAGCCGTAGATGACGAGAACTGCTGAGCGCGGGGAGAGCCCTCGCTGGACGAGGCGGTGGGAAAAGTGCTGAAGGTCGCCGAGGAATGGACTCCTGCCTTGGCGAAGGCGGATGAAGACGACGGAGATGAAGTCGTAGAGGGGTACGGCGAGGATGATGAGGGGAGTGAGGAAGGCGTGTGGTTGTGGTGAGGTGAGGCCTTGGGGGAGGTATGTGGCGCGGACGGAGAGGAATGCGAGGAGGAATCCGAGGACGAGTGAGCCTCCGTCGCCCATGAAGAGGCGTGCGGGTGGGAAGTTGAGGCAGAGGAAGCCGAGGGCGCTGCCGAGGGTAAGTGCGAGGAGTGCGGCGACGAACCATTGTCCGGCGATGAGAGCGGATGCTAGGAGGCATGCGGCGGCGATTGCGGCGACGCCGGCAGCCAGGCCGTCCATGTTGTCGATGAAGTTGATTGCGTTGATGATAACGAGGAACCAGAGGATGGTGAGTGCGATGGAGAGCCAAGGACCTCCGACGTGGGCATCGAGCATCATGAGCAGGCGCGTCTGTGTGAAGATGACGACAGCGGCTGCGACGGCGAGCATGACGGTGAGTTTGAGGAGTGGTCCGAGGGGTTTTCGATCGTCGATGAGGCCGAGGATATGAAGGATGGTGAGGCCTGCGAGGACGGTGATGGCGACAGGGAGGCGTTCGATCATGCCTTCGATGTGATCGCGTGTGGAGGGGGCGATTGAGGTGATGAAGTCGGGAGCCAGGGCGAGGGCGAGGATTGCGGCGGCGAGGGGGATGGCGAGGCCGAGAAAGATGCCGATGCCGCCGGTGTTTGGGATGCGGCGTGGTGCGGCCTTGATCTGTCCTGGGCGTGGTGCGGAGTCGAGGGCGCCGAGGCGGGTGCTGACGCGGCGTGCGAGCGCGGCGGCGGCCAGCGCGATGATGAAGGCAGGCAGGATGAGCGCGAGAACGATCGCGTGCATGAAGAGGCAGTGTATAGGGGATTGGCGAGGCGAGTGAAGGGGAGGGATCACTCGTGGCGAGAGAGCGCGAGAAGTTGCGGAGCGTGGATGTGATCGAGGGAGGGGACGACAAGGGAGGCGTGGGCGAGTCGGCGAGGATCTCCGACGCCGAGGACAGGCATGTGTGCGGCGACGGCGGCCTCGACACCGGACTCGGCATCCTCGACGACGACGCACTGCTCGGGAGGAAGGGTGAGTCGCTGTGCGGCGAGGAGGAAGACTTGGGGATCGGGTTTAGAGCGTGTGATGTCGTTGCCATCGACGACGGTTTGCATGCGTGTGTGGAGACCGACGCGGTCGAGGATGAGTCGAGCGTTGCGGCTTGACGAAGCGACGGCGCAAGGGACATTCATGGCGTGGAGTTGGTCAAGCAGGGCGAGAACGCCGGGGAGGATGGCTTGCGCGTCGAGGGTCTGGAGGGACTCAACGAAGCGGGTGTTTTTGCGGTGCGCGAGTTGTTCTTTTTCTGCTGATGTGAAGGAGCGTTGTGCGGCGCTGAGGACGACTTCGAGGGAAGCCATGCGACTGACGCCTCGGAGTTGGTGGTTGGTATGGCGTGAGAAGGGGATGCCGAGTTCGTCGGCGATTGATTTCCATGCGGCGTAGTGGAGTTCGTCGGTGGTGACGAGGACGCCATCGAGATCGAAGATGACTGCCGAGGCGAGGTGGAGCATGGAGATTCTTTCAGGAGCGCCAGGTGTGGGTCTGGCCGGGGTTGAGTGTGTGCTGTTTGGCGTGAACGGTGACGCTGAGCGCGGTGCCTGCGAGGTGCTGGACGCTGAGTGCGGCGTGATCGAGATCGACCATGATGCGGGTGGTGCGCCAGGCAAGCGGGAAGCGCAGGCGTGTCCATTGTTTCGGGAGGCGGGGGGTGAAGGTGAGGGATGTGGTTTCGATGGCGGTTTTGAGGCCTGCGAAACCGAGGACGATCATCTGCCAGATGGCGCCGGCGCCGGCGATGTGAATGCCCTCGGCGGCTCCGCCGTGTTCAACGTCGAGATCGAGCCGGCTACCCATGTTCCAGAAGTTCCATGCGTGGTCGGCGAGGCCGAGCCTTGAGGCGACGAGCATGTGTGCTCCGGCGGAGAGAGAAGAGTCGTGTGTGGTGTAGGGGAGGTATTCGTTCCATGCGGCATGGACCTGGGCGTCGGTAAATTCGTGGGGAAGGAGGGCCATGAGCATGAGCACGTCGGCCTGCTTGAGGCAGCGTGTGCGGTAGAGTTTTTCCTGTGGCACCTGGGAGGCGAAGGTGCGGGAACGATCGTGCCAGGTGGTGTCGAAGTGGGGTTCGGCCATGAGGGGCCACTCGTCGCACTGGAGGATCAGATCGCCATTGTTCGGGATGGGGAGTTGGCGTGCGATTGAATGGAGGTGTTGGGCATCAAGGTCTGGCGTTTTGTTTTGCTCGGCGGCGTGAGCGGCCAGGGCGAGGGCGCGGCTGACGAGACGATTGGTGAAGGCGTTGTTTGAAGAGATGGGGGTGTATTCGTCGGGGCCCATGACGCCGAGGAGATGGGGGCGGTTGTCTCCGGCGCGAAAATCGACACGATCGAGGAAGTATCTCGCGACATCGAGGATCGTGTCGCGGGCGTGTGTGTCGAGGAAGTCATCGTCGGCGGCAGCGAGGGCGTAATGCTGAAAGCCGAAGACGACATCGGCGGTAACGTGGATCTCGTGATCGGCGTACTGCCAGTTGGGGCAGCACTCGATTCCTTGGCAGTCGGATTCCCAAGCGAAGCGAGCGCCTGGCTGGCCTTTGCGGGTCGCGTTGGCGCGGGCGCCGGGGAGGGTGTGGATGCGGAACATGACGAGATCGCGTGCGTGCTGGGGCTGGGTATAGAGGAAGAATGGAAGGAGGTACATCTCGGTATCCCAGAAGAAGCGTCCCCAGTAGGCTTCACCGGCGTAGCCCTTGGCGTCGATGGCTGCGGCGTCGGTGTGAGGGTGGGTGCGGAGGAGATGAAAGAGGGCGGCGCGTGCGGCCTGTTGGGCCTGAGCGTCGCCTTCGATGTGGACATCGCAGGTGTTCCATGCTTCGGCCCAGGCGGCAGTGTGCTCGGCGAGCAGATCATCGAATGATGTATTGAGCGTGTCGCGGGCGGGCGCGGGATGCGGTTTGTTACTGGCGTGGATGATGGTGAGCTTTTCGATGACCGCGGGTTGATCGGGCGCGACGTGGATGTTGGTAGTGATTGAACCGAGGCGGTCGGCTGCGCTGGCGCGCGTCGGTTGCGCTTGCGTGCGGAGCGCGGAGGTGTAGTGAACGGATTGGCCGGAGTCGAGGGTGAGGTTGAGGGCGAGCGTGGTGGCGTTTGAGGGGTTGGTAGTGGTGGTCCAGTCGAGGGCGGAGAAGTGGTCGTAGCCGTTGGTGGTGACGCGGGCGTCGATGGTGGCGGAGAGTTGGAGGTCGATGGGTTGGTCGGATTCGATTGAGAGGCGTTGGGCGATGAGGCCGGGGCGTGTACGGCTGACGAAGCGTTCGAAGGTGAGGCGGAGATTGGTCTTGCCAACATGCCAGTGGACGCAGCGCGAGAGCACGGCGCGGCGAAGGTCGAGCGTGCGTGTGTCGCGGGAAATGGCTGGCGTGCCGGGCTGGAGGGTGTTGTTGTTGCAGCAGACATCAAGGCCGAGGGGACTGGGGAGGTTGACAAGTTGGACGTTGAGGGTTGGGTGATCGGCGTAGACGGTGGGAACGTAGGTGCCGAGTTTGGTGACGTTGTGGCGGAACTTTTCGCTGGTGACGTTTGCGGCGCGTCGTTCGTAGATGGTGTCCTGAGGGTGGTCGGGGATGAGTTGTTCGAGGGAGCCTCGGAGGTGGAGGGCTGGGGAGCCGAGGGTGAAGAGGCCTTCGTAGGCTTTGAAGGTGTCGGGGTTGAAATTGGGCTGTTCGATGAGCCAAGTGTGGTCGTGCATCGTCGGCACGATAGGAGGGCTCGGGCGGTTGCTCATATGGCGGTGTGGTCGCGTAGGCTTCTGTGTGAAACACCCAGAGGGACATGTATTCGAGTTCACGCCTGAGACATTGTCGGCGTGGTGTGAGGAAAGGGGGATGCCCCGATTCCGTGCGGCCCAGATTCTGGACTGGGTGTATCGCAAGGGGGTGGTGGACCCGTCGCTGATGAGCAATCTGGCGGCGCGGGAACGGGAGATTCTGGCGCAGGAGATGGTGTTTCTGTCGGGGGTGAGTGTTGCGCACCAGATGGCAACGGATGGAACGCAGAAGTTGCTGATCGAGTGGCCCGATGATGTGCGTGGGGCGATTCCTGCGGGTGATGCGGAGATCAAGCCAGAACTGCGATTGCCAATCGTGGGCGGGGCGATGCCATATTCGGCGACGGCGCGGCAGACTGAGTGCGTGATGATTCCGGCACTGCCGACGGAGAGCGATCCGTCGCCAAAGCGGAATACGGCGTGCATATCGAGCCAGGTCGGTTGTCCTGTAGGTTGTCGATTCTGTGCGAGCGGGCTTGGGGGGCTGGACGGGAACTTGTCGGCGGGGCGGATTGTGGAGCAGGTGTGGAGACTGAATCGGCTGGAGGGTGTGGAGCGGATCAGCAATGTGGTGTTCATGGGAATGGGCGAGCCGCTGGCGAATTTTCGGCCGGTGGTAGCGGCGGTGCGGACGTTGGCTGCGGAGTGGGGAATGGGGTTCAGCGCGCGGCGCATCACGATCTCGACGGTGGGCATGCACAAGGCGATCGAGAAGTTGGCGGCGGAGTTGGAGCTGCCGGTGACGCTGGCACTGTCGTTGCATGCGCCCAACGACGAGTTGAGGCGGCAGTTGATCCCGTGGGCGGAGTTCACGACGATCGAGCAGTTGCTGACAGCGTGTCAGGCGTGGTTCGAGAAGACGGGGCGGGAGATCACGCTGGAGTACATTCTGCTTGGGGGGGTGAACGATCGGCCGGAGCACGCGGCAGAGCTAGCGGCGCTTGCGCGAAGTTTGCGGGCGAATGTGAACCTGATTCGCTACAACCAGGTCAAGGGTTTGGCGTATCGGCGACCGAGCACGGAGGATGTGCTGGCGTTTCAGGAGATTTTGAGGTCGAAGCGTGTGAACGCGCATATCCGGAGGAGCCGGGGCCGCGACATCGCGGCGGCGTGCGGGCAGTTGCGTCATGAACATGTTGCGTGAGCCATGCTGAGCGAAACGATACCATTGCTGGCGCAGATGGCGTGGATCGATGAGATTCGGCCTCGCACGAATGCCTACCGGGTGCTGATGGTGATCTGTGCGGCTGTGATTGCCGTGGCGATCGTAGCGGGCAGGAGACTTGCGGGTAGGCCGGGGCAGAGAGTGCTGGAGCACGCAATCGGGTGGAGCACGATCGGGGTGCAGTTGTTTGCGTTGGTGTGGCGAAACTTGCCGGGGAACTTTAACATGCAGGAGGCGCTGCCGCTGCAGTTATGCAGGGTGGTGGCGTGGGCGTGCGCGATTGCGATGATCACGCGGGCGCGGTGGGCGCTGTCGCTGACGTTTTTCTGGGGGCTGGGGTTGTCGAGCCTGGGGTTCATCATGCCGGTGGTGAGTTCGGGGCCTGCGACGGTGAGTTTCTGGCTGTTCTGGTTGGCGCATGTGCAGATTGTGGGGATCGCGCTGTATCAGATTGTGGTACACGGGTATGGGCCCCGGCTTGGTGATCTGCGTTTTGCGATGATTGCGAGCGCGGTGTATGTGGCGGTGGTTGTGCCGGTGAACCTCATGCTGAATGTGGACTACGGGTATCTGGGCGCGAGTGCGTATGACCGCTCGACGCTGGCAGGGCGGATGGGCGCGTTCCCGCTGCGTGCGGTGAAGATGGTGGCGATGGCGATGGTGTGGATGGCGTTGCTGTATTTTGTGGCACGGAGTGTCGGGGCGGTCAAGCAGCGGCGTGCGCCACAGGTGGCGTGATGATTCATGCTGACACAGGACCACACAATGCTGGCTTCGACTCCCCCACTCTTGCTGGCGTGGGCGACGGAGTTTTCGTCGTTCGGGCTGCTTCACGCGCTGACGGCGGGCGCGCTGATCGGGGCGATGGTGGTGTCGATTGTGCTGGGACGGCGATGGCTTGGGACATGGCGCGAGAGGGCGCTGCGCAGCGTGTGGATCGGAGTGACGATGGTGTGGCAGGCGTGGGCGGTGGTGTGGTATCTGCTGCCGGCGCAATTTGATGTGGCGGAGAGTCTGCCGTTGCATTTGTGCGATCTGGCGGCGTGGGTGGCGCCGCTGGCGCTGCTGACGCAGAAGCGATTTTTGCGGACGCTGCTGTTTTTCTGGGGGCTTGGGCTTTCGACGCAGGCGTTTGTGACGCCGGTACTCAGTGAGGGCGTGACGGACATTCGGTTCTGGCTGTTCTGGGTGGGGCACACGCAGATCGTGGGTTCGGCGGCGTACGACCTCTTGGTGCTGCGGTATCGCCCGACGTGGCGAGACTATGTCGTGGTGACGATTGTGAATGTGCTCGTGATTGGCGTGATGATTCCGCTGAATCTGTGGCTGGATGCAAACTACTGGTATGTGGGGAATTTGAAGCCGGAGCATCCGACTCTGATTGACCGGCTTGGGCCGTGGCCGCTGCGGGTGGTGTGGATGATGGTGATCGGGCAGACGGCGCTAGCGGTACTGTGGGGTATCGGAGCGTGGGTGGGGCGCGTGAACGAGCGGGCTTCGGGCGGATAGTGTTGGAGCATGGAGCCGGTCGAATCGATGTCGCTGCCCGATGAGGCGTTTGCGTGGGCGGGCAGGCGTGTGCGGCTGCTCGTCAACTGCAACTCTGGCAAGGGTGCGCGGTGCGGCGAGGTGGCCGAGGCGGCGCAGGAGGCGCTCGCGCGGCGCGGTGCTGAGGTCTCGGGCGGCTCGGGGCCGATGGCCGAGCAGATTGCGGGATTGCGAGGCTCCGGGGCTGAGGTTGTGGTCGCGATCGGTGGCGACGGGACGGTGAGCGGTGCGGGCGCGGCGGCGGAGGCGAGCGGGGCGGCACTTCTGGTGCTGGCGATGGGCACGATGAATCTGGTCGCGCGCGATCTGGAGTTGCCCGAGCCGGACGCGCTGATCGAGGGGATTGACCGTTTGCGCCTTCGGCGGATCGACACGGCCGAGGTCAACGGGCATGTATTCCTGCATTCGGCGCTGATCGGGCTGGTGCCGACGATGGCTGAGCATCGCGAGGGCCTGCGGACCGAGCCGACGGCGGGCGGGCGGCTGGCGAGCCTTGTGCGTTTCGTGCGGGCGGCGTTTGAATCGCCGTCGCTGCGGCTGGACATAGCGTCGGATCGCGGATCGGCGCGGGTGCGGACGCGGTGTCTAGCGGTGACATGCAACGCGCTGGCGGCGGGCGCTTTGGGCGAGCATCGGCGGCTGGTGCTCGATGGCGGACAGTTGGGCGTGTATGCCTCGCGGCACGCCGGGCCGCTGGCGCCGCTTGAACTGCTCACGACGCTGGCGACGGGCACGATCGCGCGCGATGGCGGCATGGATGCGGCGTGCGCGGGCCGGCTGGATGTGCGTGCGGCGCGCCGGTCGCTAGCGGTGTCGATCGACGGCGAGGTGCGGCCGCTGGCGTTGCCGCTGCGGTTTGCGATCAGGCCGCGGGCGCTGGGAGTGCTGGTGTCGCGGTCGGGCGCAGCGGGCGGGGGCGAATAAATGCGCATCGCGCACCTGTCGGACATTCACTTCGGGGCGGCCGAAGAGTCGCTCGTCGAGGCGGTGATCGGGGCGGTGCGCGGGATCGAGCCGGACCTTGTGGTCATCAGCGGCGATCTGACGATGGCGGCGCGGCCGCGCGAATTTCGGCGGGCGGCGGCGTTCATCGGTTCGCTCGGCGCGCCGGTGCTGTCGACGCCGGGCAATCACGATCTGCCGGTGTTTGATCTGATTGAACGGTTCACGGCTCCGCTGCGGCGCTACCGGCGGCACATCGAGCCGATCACGCTCAGCGCGCTGGCGACCGATGAGGTGGCGATTTTGTCGCTGAATTCGGCGCGGCCGTGGGATCTGTCGTGGAACTGGTCGCACGGGCGGCTGAGCGGGGCGCAGATTGCCGAGGCCGATGCGTTCTTTGGGGCGGCGAGCGCGGCGCGGTTTCGCGCGCTGGTGGTGCATCATCCGTTCTATGTCCCCGAGGATCTCTTGGGCTTTCGGGTGATCGGCAACGGTGAGGCGATGATGTCGGTGCTGGCGCGGCGGCGGGTGCACGCGGTGTTGAGCGGGCACCTGCACCAGCAGGCGATGGTCAGCCGCGAGATGGCGCTGGATGAACTGGCAGAGGACGGGGCGGCGCGGGCGCACACGGTGATGCTGCTGCAGGTGGCCAGCGCGACGACGACGCGGCGGCGGAACCAGCCCAACGCGTTTGCGGTGCTGAGCCTCGGGGGAGGGGCGGTGGAGCGGACGGAGTGGGTGGCCGAGGGCGACCGGTTCGAGCCGGGCGAGGCGGAGGTGGTGTTGCGGCTGGGGGGCGGGGAGTCGCACAACCGGGCTTCGGTGTCGTGAGCCCAACACTCGGTCACGGCTACTACCGAAATCGGGGGTCTGGCCTATGCGGCTTGCGACGGCGGCGGGGGGAACGGGGTTCGGATAGGATGCGGCGATGAGCGCGCCACACGACCCGCCCCGCACCCGCATGATCGACACGCGCACCAGCCCGCGCTTCGCCGGGGTGTGCACCTTTTGCCGCTACCCGCGCCTCGAGGAGGTCGCGGGGGCTCCCGACTGGGCGATCTATGGCGTGCCATATGACAGCGGCGTGACGTACCGGCCGGGGGCGCGGTTCGGGCCGCGGGCGATTCGTGACGCGTCGGCGTATGTCAAGCGGTATTCGATCGAGCACGGAGTCGACGTGCCGGGCGTGCTGAGCCTGGCCGACGCGGGTGATGCGCCGGTGCGGCCCTTTCACCCGGTCGAGACGCTCGAAGGCGTGGCGGCGTGGGCGGGCGCGCTCGGGGACGACGGCACACGGCTGTTTGCGGTGGGCGGCGATCACTCGGTGGCGTACGCCAACATCGAGGCGACTTGGAGACGGTTCGGCGCGGGCGCGCCCGGCGGGCTGGCGCTGGTGCACCTGGACAGTCATCTCGACACGGTCGAGAGCGTGTGGGGCGAGCGGTGGAGCCACGCCTCGCCGTTCATCCGGGCGATCGAGAGCGGGCTGATCGACCCGAAGGCGATGATCTCGATTGGGATCAAGGGGCCGCTCAACAGCGCGCAGGATCTGGAGTTCGCCCGAGCGCACGGTGTGCAGATCGTCACGCGCGGGGAATGGGACGCTGGCGGGCCGCAGACGCTGGCCGCGTTCGTGCGCGCAAACGTACAGCGCCCGACGTATGTGACGTTTGATATCGATGTGGTTGATCCGGCGTTCGCACCGGGCACGGGGACGCCGAGTGTCGGCGGATTCAGTTCGGGGCAGGTGTTGGGCATCCTGCGGTCGCTGGCGGGGCTGAACATCGTCGGGGCCGATGTGGTCGAGGTGCTGCCCGATCGGGACGTCGCCCAGAACACGGCGCTGCTGGCGGCACATGTGATGTTCGAGATCCTTGCGCTGGACGCGGCGCGGCGGATGCAGGCAGGGAGCGCCGGGGGCCGCTAGGATCGGGGCGTGTATCAATCCCTGCTGACGCGACGCTACCTGACGAGCAAGATCATGCCGCTGCTGTCGCTGGTGGCGGTGATGCTCTCGACGACGACCATTCTGGTGACGTGGTCGGTCATGGGTGGGTTTCTTGAGACGCTCAAGGAGTCGGGGCGGACGCTGATCGGGGATGTGGCGATCTCGTGGCCCAATGTGGGATTCGCGCACTATGAGGAACTGATCGAGCGGCTGGAGCAGCACGACTCGGTGGCGGCTGCGGCGGCACTGATCGAGACGTTCGGAATGGTGAAACTGCCGGACGATCAGTTGCAGGCGGTTTCGATCCGCGGGGTGGACGGGCCGAGCTTCGACCGGGTGACAGGGTTTGCGGGGACGCTGTACTGGAAGCCCATCGACAGGCCGACGCCTAAAGACCGCGAGCGGCTCGACCCTAGATTGCCAGAGAAGACGGACGCGGAGTTTCTGCGGAGGGTAGAACAGAACGGACTGAGACTGGTGCGGCCTGAGCTGGGGCTCGACGAACCGGCGGCGGTGCCGGGGATCGAACTGACGGGACTCAATCAGAGGCAGTCCTGGGGCGGGTACATCCCGATGGCGACGACCAGGCCGCTGGCCGACGGCGGGATCGCCAGTGAGAACATCTTCATGCCGCGCAACGGGTGGCTGACGATGACGCTGCTGAGCCTGGATTCGAACGGGCGGTTCGCCAAGGCGGTGACGCGAAGGTTTCCGGTGGCCAACGAGTTTCAGAGCGGGATTTTCGACGCCGACAGCCAGATTGTGCTGGTTGAACTGAGCGCGCTGCAGTCGATGCTGAACATGGCACGGGCCGATCGGGTGGAGCCAGCGGGACCGTTTGACACGGAAGTGGACCCCGAGACCGGCCAGATCGTGCCGGCGCGGTCGGTCGTGGTCGGGACGGACCCGGCGCGGGTGACGAGCGTGCTGGTGCGCGGCGCGGCGGGGGTGGAGTCGGACCGGCTGGCGCAGGTGGCTGAAGGGGTGTACCGAGAGTTTGCGCTGGCGCACCGCGACGAGGTGCCCAATGGTGATGTGATTCTCATCCGGACGTGGCAGCAGAAGAACTCGACACTGATCGCGGCGGTGGAGAAGGAAACGGCGCTGGTGCTGTTCGTGTTCGGGATCGTGTGCTTCACGAACGTGTTTCTGGTGCTGTCGATCTTCTGGTCGATGGTGAGCGAGAAGACCAAGGACATCGGGATTCTGCGTGCACTGGGCGGTTCGATGCTTGGGATTGCGTGGCTGTGGCTGCGGTACGGGCTGGTGATCGGATCGGTGGGCGCGGCGGCGGGCGTGGCGCTGGCGGCGGTGATCGTGCACAACATCAATCCGATTCATGACTGGCTGGGCGGAGCGTTCGGGATTGTGGTGTGGGATCCGCGGGTGTACTACTTCATCGAAGTGCCCAACAAGGTGGACTGGTGGCACGCGGGGGTGGTGTTCATCGCGGGGCTGGCCACGTGCGTGCTGGGAGCGGCGATACCGGCGACGCGCGCGGCGACGATGGACCCGGTCAAGGCGTTGCGGTTCGAGTAAGGGGCTAGACGGATGAAACTGCTGGCGGCCAAGAATGTGCACAAGACGTATCGCCTGGGGCGTGTGCGGGTGCCGGTGCTTCATGGAGTGAGCCTGAATGTCGCGCGCGGCGAGTCGGTGGCGGTGCTTGGCTCGTCAGGCTCGGGCAAGAGCACGCTGCTGCACCTGCTGGGCGGCCTGGACAGACCCGATGCCGACACGGGCAGCACGATCGAATATGACGGCGTGCCGCTGCAGGCGATGAGCGCGCGGGAACTGGATCGGTACCGCAGTACGCAGGTCGGGTTCGTGTTTCAGTTCTATCACCTGCTGCCGGAACTGTCGGTGATCGAGAACGTGGCGATCGGGGCGATGGTACGGCTGGGAAAGATCGGCTATCTGCGTGAGCGCGGCGCGGTGCTTGATCGGGCCAGGGCGTTGCTCGAATCCTTCGGACTCGAACACCGGCTCAAGCATCGGCCGCGGGAACTCAGTGGGGGTGAGCGGCAGCGGGTTGCGATTGCGCGAGCACTGATCAACGAGCCGCAGGTGCTGCTGGCCGACGAGCCAACGGGCAATCTGGATCGCGCGACGGGGCAGGGGATTCTGGATGTGCTGACCGAACTGCGTACTTCGAGCGGGCTCACGATGGTGATGGTGACGCATGATCCGACGATCGCCGAGCGTGCCGACCGGGTGGTGCATCTGCTCGACGGCGTGGTGGTCGAACGAGCAAAGCACGGCGCGGCGGTGTCACGGATGTGAAGGGGCTTACCTTGAGCGACAGGAAGTGAAGATGCGACACTCGATTCTTGCGGCCGTGCTGATGGTGATGATGATCGCGTGCTGCGGGTGCGGGAAGACACTGCCGGAACGAACGGGGTTTCTCAGTTCATACGATGGTCTGACGAAGCGCAATCGTGTGAGCCTTGGGTTCGCCACGGGTGCCGAGGGCTTGGGTCGCTATGAGCAATTCATGGTCGATGCGGTCGAGTTGAGGCTTGAGGACACGAGGGGCCTGCCGGAGGGAGAGGGCGAGCGGCTGGCAGTGTATCTGCGCGATCAGGTGGTCAAGGAACTCAGCGAGCACTACACGATTGTTTCGGGAGCCGGCGAGGGGGTGGCGCGCGTGCGCATGGCGCTGACGCAGATCACACGCTCGACGATGATCATGAATCTTCATCCTGGGATGAAGATCACCGGCGGCGGACTTGGCGGAGCAGCGATCGAAGCCGAGATCGTGGACAGCCTGACGGGCGAGCGTGTGTGGGCGCTGGTGGAGTCGAGGAAAGGCAACCAGATGGAACTGGACGCGTTCAAGCCGTACGACGACGCGGAGGACGCGGCCGAGATGTGGGCGGCGCTGATGCGGCTGGCCGTTGACAAGGCGCGGAATGAAGCGATGGCCAAGCTGGAGGCGCAGTCGCAGGCGGGCTACCAGACTCCTTGATCGAGCATGGCGTCTGCGACGCGGATGAAGCCCCCGACATTGGCCCCGTGAAGATAGTTGGGGCGTGCCTTGGGAAGCTGGGGCGCGGAGGCGGCGTGCTCGAGGCAGGTGTCGTGGATTGAGGCCATGATCTTGTAGAGGTGTGTTTCGACGGTATCGGAGGGCCATTGAAGGCGCCCAGCGTTTTGCGCCATTTCGAGGCCCGAGCATCCGACGCCGCCGGCGTTTGAGGCCTTGCCGGGCGCGAAGAGGACACCGCCAGCGTGAAGGACCTTGATGGCGTCGGGATGCGTGGGCATGTTGGCGCCTTCGATGACGGCGATGGTCTTGTTCCTGACAAGCGTTTCGGCTTCGGATTTCGAGATTTCGTTCTGCGTGGCGCATGGGAAGGCGAGATCGCAGGGGATGTCCCAAGGCTCTGTGCTTTCGCGGTATGTGACGCCTTTGAACTGGTCGGCGTACTCGGCGATACGGCCTCGGCGGTTGTTCTTGAGATCCTTGATCCATTCGAGGCGTTCGTGCGTGATGCCATGTTCATCGAGCACGACGCCGCCGGAGTCGGACATCGCAAGGACTTTGGCACCGAGGGCGATGAGTCGCTGTGCGGCGAACTGCGCGACGTTGCCTGAGCCAGAGACGACGCAGCTTTTTCCTTCGATGGAGTGTCCGGCGCTTTCGATCATGAGCCGGCAGAACTCGACGCAGCCGTAGCCGGTGGCTTCGGTGCGGATGTGGCTGCCGCCCCACGGCGTGCCCTTGCCGGTGAAGACGCCAGTGTGTGCGTTGCGAAGTCGGCGGTATTGGCCGAACATGAATCCGACTTCGCGTGCGCCGACGCCGATATCGCCAGCGGGGACATCGGTGTCTTCGCCGACGTGGCGGAAGAGTTCGAGCATGAAAGCTTCGCAGAAGCGGCGGACCTCGGCGTCGGACTTGCCCTTTGGATCGAAGTCGGAGCCGCCCTTGCCGCCGCCCATCATGAGGCCGGTGAGGCTGTTTTTGAAGATTTGCTCAAAGCCAAGGAACTTGAGGATGCTTTCGTTGACAGTGGGATGGAAACGGAGGCCTCCCTTGTATGGACCGAGCGCGTTTGTGAACTGTACACGCCAGCCTCGGTTGACACGGAGTCGATGCTGATCGTCTTCCCATGTGACGCGGAAGCGGATGGTGCGATCGGGCTCGGTGAGGCGTTCGAGGATGGCCGCGTCGCGATAACGCGGTGTGTCGAGGACAAGGGGCATGACGGAATCGAGCACTTCGTGTACGGCTTGAAGGAACTCGGGTTGACTTGGGTTTCGCTGTTCGAGCTGGGCGAGGAATGTGTCGACGTGATTGGACATCGGGAGAACCTCGACAAAGGCGCGACGACCACTCGACCGGGAGGGGAAGGGGAAGGTCGAGGGGTCGCACGCGCGTACCGATGGAGTGTATTCGATCAGTTGGAGAAATCGCGAAGGAAGTGGAGGACGTCGAAGAAGTCGAGAATCCAGTCGCCGTTGTGGTCGGCGGCGAGGTCGCGCGCCTGCCATGCGGTCACGAGAGCCTGGACGTCGGTGATGTCGAGAGTGCCCGAGCCATCGAAGTCGGCGCGGTGGGCGGTGGTCTGAATGAGGAGGTGCTGATTTGCGGGGATATCGGTGTAGGTTCTGATGGAGCCATCGGGATAGCGGATGCGGAGGATGTCGATGGTGGTTGCGGTACCGAGGCCGACGTGAGCGCCGATTTCGCTCTGAGAGGCGTGGGAGAAACTGCTGGTGATGTGGATAGTCTGAGAGACTCCCCCTGCGATGATTTGCAGGACGGTGCCGATGCCGTGCGGCGGTACGGTGGCGCGCTGGCGGGTGTCGAACTTGATATTGATCCAGTTGGCGTCTGTGGGAGTTGGGCCGCCGGGCGAGATGAGGTGGTTTTCGAAAAACGCGAGAGGCTCGCCGCAACTGAAGATGACAAGATCCTGATCGCCGTCGTTGTCGGCGTCGAACCGAATGAGTCCGCGACCTTGTCCGTGGTGTTCGAAACCAACTTGAAGGGCGATTTCCTGAAACTGAAGGCCACCGAGGTTTCGGAGGAGGTATGACTGTTCGTTGAGGTACTCGCCGTGCCAGCCGTTGGTTTCGACGAGGTCGGGCCTGGTGTCGTGATCGAGATCGACGATGAGGACGCCCCAGCCCCAGCCGCCATTTTGAACGGGTGTTCCGGGTGCGATGTTGACGAAGTCGCCGTGCGGGGATGCGACCATGAGGACGTTGCCGGGGCCTTGGAGGAAGTCATACCAACTGCCGGAGACGTACCAGTCGAGGCGTCCGTCGGCATTGATGTCGCCGATCGCCGAACCCATGCCGTTGGCACTTTCGATGCCGTTGCAGAGATGAGTAGCAACGGTGAAGGTTCCATTGCGATTGTTGATGTAGTACTTGCTGGTGCCGGAGTCGGCGACGAGGAGGAGTTCGGGGTATCCATCGCCGTTCATGTCGACGAAACCCGGGATGAAGCCGGCGATTTGGGTGTGGTGGAGGCCGGCGGCATTGGTAACATCGGTGAAGATCCAGACGCCTTGGGTGTTGAGGCCATCGTTTCGGAAGAGGCGGTTGCCGGGTTGGCCGCGCTGATAGGAGGCGACGAAGAGGTCGAGGTCGCCATCGAGGTCGTAGTCGCCCCATGCCGAACCGGTGCCATCGACGAGACCTGGGCGCAGGAGATGGACGCCGGCAGCGAGGGCGATATCGGTAAAGGACCAGTCTCCTTCGGCGTCGGGGCCGTTGTTTCGAAGGAGTTTGTGTCGTCCGGCGATTGGGTTTCCGGGGACGGGGCCGTAGGACGTGATGTAGAGATCGATGAATCCGTCGTTGTTGAAATCGACAGCAGAGACGCCGAAGGAATGGTGGCGGAAGTTGACGCCCCACTGCTGGGCCTGGTTAGTGAAAGTGACGTGACCTTGCTGGTTGATGCCGTTGTTGATGAAGAGTGCGTCGGGGTCGCCGCCGCCGCCGAGGACGAAGAGGTCGATGTAGCCGTCGTTGTTGAAATCGGCTGCGACACCACCTGCTCCGAGGAACCCATAGCGTGGTCCTTGCGTATGGGTGAAGGTCAGTCCGGCGCGCGTCGTCTCGTTGGTGAAGGCGAGGGATTGTGCGACTGCGGGTTGTGTGCAGGGGTTTGCGAGGGCGAGCATTGCCGCGATGAGGCAACAAACAACCCCCACGCCTGAGCGCGTTGAACAAGTCGACATGCGACCCTCCCGTTTCAATGTTCGTCGGCGAAGTACACAACCGACCGTTGTCTACGACCTGTAGAACAACGAACCTGTCATCGTGACACAACGAACTTTTTGCCCACGGTCTCGAACGAGGGTGGGTGTCCTTTCCAGATGGCGAGAACTCGCCTCAGTTCTTATACCCGAAACCGTGCACCAAAAGCAAGAGTCCACAACGACAATTTTGTGAGCAGTTTGATTATGCGAACGGGAGCCTCATCCCGGTGGTTCTGAGTGGGGTAAGCGGTGTCGGCTACGCTTGGGGAATGAGCATTCCGCCACATATGAGCCCCGATGAGTTTCGTCGACTAGGCCATTTTCTGATTGACTGGATCGCGGACTATCACGCCGGGCTGAAGGCGCGTGCGGTGCAATCGTTTGGCCCGCCGGGGACAGTGCTCGCAGCCATGCCGCAACGATTGGCAGAGGAAGCGGGAACGGCAGGCACCTGGGAGGAGATGCTGGCTTTTGTTGATGGAACGGTGACGAACAACCTCTTGCACTGGCAAAGCCCGCGGTTTTTTGGGTACTTTCCGTGCAATGCTTCGTTTCCGGCGATTCTCGGAGAGATCGTGTCGGCGGGGCTGAATGTCAACGGCATGCTCTGGGCGACAAGCCCGGCAGCGACCGAAGTAGAGATGCGCTGCACGGACTGGATGGCCGACCTAATCGGGCTGCCAGGAGAGTTTACTTTTGAGAACCCGGGCGCGAACGGGCTCGGAGGCGGGTGTATCGCGGGAACGGCGTCGGAATCGACGCTGGTATCGCTGCTCGCTGCGAGGGGGCGCATGCGCGAGAGTGGATGCGATGTCCATGCGATGACGGTGTATGCGTCGAGGCACGCACACAGTTCGATCGTGAAGGCGGCGATGGTTGCGGGGCTCGCCGATGGGCCTGATGATCGCAGGCGAGTGAGGCTGATCGAGTGCGATGATGCGCACCGGATGGACGCTGATGCGCTCGGGCGGGCGATTCGGGCAGATATGGTGGCCGGGCTGGTGCCGGGATGGGTGTGCGCAACGATCGGGACGACGAGTTCAGAGTCTGTCGATTCGCTCGTGGAAATTGCGCGCGTGCTGCCGGAGGGGGTGTGGCTGCATGTGGATGCTGCGTTTACTGGTGCGGCACTGGTGTGCGAGGAACATCGGTGGATGATCGAGGGAGTCGAACGGGCGGATTCGGTGTGTTTCAATCCGCACAAGTGGTTGCTGACGAACTTTGACTGTGATTGCTTCTGGACGCGGGATCGGGCGTCGCTGGTGAGAGCGCTGTCGGTGCTGCCGGACTATCTAAGGAACAGTGCGACCGATGCGGGCGCGGTGGTGGACTATCGCGACTGGCAGATTCCGCTGGGTCGCAGGTTTCGGGCGCTCAAATTGATGTTTGTGCTGCGGCACTATGGGCGTGAGGGGCTGCGAGCGCATGTGCGGGCGCATATCGCAGCGGCGGCGTGGCTGGAGCAGCAGGTGCGCGCGAGTGGGCGTTTTGAGATGGCGTCGCCTCGGGTGACGAGTCTGGTGTGTCTGTGCTGCGCAGAGGGCGACGATGCGACGCGCCGCGTGATGGAGGCGATCAACGCTTCGGGCAAGGTGTTTGTTTCGCACACGATGCTGCCCGATGGGTCTGGGCGGGAGAGGTTCGTGATGCGCGTCGCGATCGGAGGCACTGCGACGCGGCTGGAGCATGTGAAAGAGTTATGGGCGTTGATGTGTGAGTGCGCGAGGTGAGGGCTTGAGTTGGGTTTGGTGCGTTGAGAAGAGCCTCTCTGGTGACTGGGGCTATGTGTGAGAAAGGTGGGCTCGGAGAAAGAAAAAAGAGGCGAGGAACCCTCGTTGGCGATTGAGCCTCAGTTGTTACGAGATTGGGCCGGGCTTGAGAGCAGCGAAACGGGCGAGGGCGCGGGCGCGGGCGGCTGCGTGGTCGACGATCGGCGGCGGGTAGTCGAGAGCGGCTGCGGCGAGGGCGAGCCGTGTTGGATCATGAATGGCATGGTCGTCGAGGTGCGCGATTTCGTGAACGTATCTCCGGATGTAGTGGCCTTGTGGGTCGAAGCGCTGGCTCTGGGTGACGGGGTTGAAGATGCGGAAGTATGGCTGGGCGTCGGTGCCGGTGGAGGCGGACCACTGCCATCCACCGTTGTTGTTGGCCAGATCGCCATCGACGAGGTGCTTCATGAAGTGTTGTTCGCCGAGGCGCCAATCGAGGCCGAGGTCTTTGGTGAGGAACATGGCGGCGATCATGCGTGCCCGGTTGTGCATCCATCCGGTTGCAAGGAGCTGACGCATGGCAGCATCGACGATTGGGTAGCCGGTGCGGCCTGCCTTCCATGCGGCAAGGTGGTCGGGGTTGTGATCCCAGCTGATGTGTTGTGTGTCGAGTCGGAATGGGAGGCCCTTGCTGACTCGAGGGAAGTTGAAAAGGACGTGGGTGTAGAACTCGCGCCAGAGGAGTTCGCTCAGCCATGTGCTGGGGCCTGATGGCCCGTTGCCGATGTCGGGTCCAATCGTGTCAAGCGCAATGGCTGCACACCGACGGATCGAAATTGCACCGATGGCGAGATACGGCGACAAGGTGCTGGTGCCGGGTTCGGCAAGAAGGTCGCGTCTGGCGTGATAGTGCGACAGAGCGTCTTGCGCGAATCGGTCGAGCCGCGCGCGGACGTGGGCTTCGCCTTCGGGCCAGAGTGCGTCGTGAGGTTGAGCGGCGGCCAGATCGTGCGGGTTTGGCACGGGATCAGGAGCTGAAACCATTTCAGCGCGTTTCCTGGGTGCGCTGCGAAGTGTTGGCAGGCCCTCGGCGAGCAAGGTGTGCGCGGCCCGCTTGAACGGCGAGTAGACGGTGTAGTGTGTGCCGGACTGAGTGCGGATCTGGCCTGGCTCGAAGAGCGTGCGATCGGTGAAGGAGTGGGCTGCAAGACCTGCGTCAAGAAACGTTTTTGAGACCAGCGCGTCGCGCTGTCGCTCGTTCCATTCGTACTCGCGATTGAAAAACAGGGCGTCGCACTCAGTTGAGCGGGCCAGATCGAGCAGGGCCTTCGGGAGCGAGGTGAAATCGGGATGGGTGATGATGCGCAGCGCGATGTTGCGAGTTGCGAGTTGCTCAGACAGATCGCTGACGCTGCGAAGGACGAGGCTGAGCTTGGAAGCGGACCAATGGTGCAAATTCAACCATTGGTGCGGGGTGACGGCGAAGACGGCGACGACGCCGCGGGTGGAGCGGCGTGCGGCTTCGTCCAAGGCGGTGTTGTCGTTGCAGCGCAGGTCGCTGCGAAACCAGACGAGAGAGCGCATGGGGGAATCTCCCACGGTGAAGATAGGACTTCGTTCGCGGGCGGGTGAGGGTTGGATGCCGATTGGGCTCGGGGATGTTGGCAGCGGGCTTGCTATCGTCACTGCATGAAGAAGAAGGGCGGCAAGGTAGCAACGCGGCAGGCGGACGGTTCGGTGTCGCTGCGGGTGTGCAAGGAGTCTACGGGCGAGCGAAAGGCTGTCAAGGCATCGAAGATGGGGTGGCGTCGATTCTGGGTGCTGGCGGCTGTGCATGTGGTGATGATCGGACACATCGTGCAGTGGGTTGTCACTGGAAGCACGCTGAGCCCGATTGAACCTTCAGAATCGATGCACACGCTGGAACGAGGTGCGATCAACGCCGGGTTTGTATTCTTTTCGCTGGCGATACTTTCGACGTTGGTTTTTGGACGTTTTGTGTGTGGGTGGGGTTGCCACATCATCGCGCTTCAGGATGCGTGTCGGTGGTTGATGCTGAAGGTGGGTGTTCGTCCCAAGCCGTTCCGTTCGAGGCTGCTGATCTTCGTGCCGCTGGGACTGGCGCTGTACATGTTTGTGTGGCCGAACTTCAAGCGGTGGGTCATGTTTCCGATGCTGGACTGGATGGATGTGGCGGCCCCGGTGTGGCTCAAACCGGTGGCGCCGTTTGGTGGGTTCGAGACTGAGTTCATTGTGGAGGATTTCTGGGCGACGTTTGCAGCGTGGCCTGTGGCGATTCCGTTCCTGATCGTGGTTGGGTTCGCGAGCGTGTACTTTCTCGGGGCGAAGGGTTTCTGCACATATGGGTGCCCGTACGGTGGGTTTTTTGCACCCGTGGAACAGTGGAGCCCGATGCGGATTCGAGTCACTGACGCATGCGAAGGGTGCGGGCACTGCACCGCGGCGTGTTCCTCGAATGTGCGCGTGCATGAGGAAGTGCGCGACTATGGCATGGTGATCGACCCCGGGTGCATGAAGTGCCTGGACTGTGTGAGCGTGTGTCCGAATGACGCGCTGTATGTGGGGTTTGGGCGTCCGGCGAAGTTTGCCAAGCCTCGCGACGCGGAGGCTGCGGAACGGTGGGAGATGGTGCGCGAACGGCGCGGCCGCATGCTTGATGCGTCGTGGGCCGAAGAGATCGTGGTGATTGTTTCGTTTGTGACGTTGTTCTGGGCCTACCGGGGGATGATGGGGCTTGTGCCGATGCTGATGGCGGTGGGAATCGCGGGGATTGGCGCGTTTTCGGTGTTGATGGGGTCGAAGATGCTGCGTGAGCCAAACGTGCGGTTTCAGCAGGTGCAGTTGAAAATCAAGGGAAAGGTGCGGCCTGGGGGGTGGGTATTTGCGGCAATGCTTGTGGCGCTGTTGGGCGCTGGAACTTGGAGTGGGATTGTGCGGGGGCATCGATGGCACGCGGAAATGATGCACGCATCGATTCTGGTTCCGTCGGGAGCACTCTTGCAGGTGGAGTTTCAGCCGGCAGCGAGTGATGTAGCCAGAGCGCAGCGAGGACTCCGGTCGTGGGCGAAGGCGGACGCGAGGCGTGCGGGAGGGTTTGGTTGGGCGCTGACGCCTGATGATCTGGTGCAACGGGCGTTTCTGGAGTTGGTCGCGGGCGAGCGTGCGACTGCGGAGGCGACGTTGAGGCTGGTGATCGAGAAGGGCAGACCTACGGATGGGCTCGTTTTTGAGGTTGTCGGGGTGATGCTCGCCCGCGGCGCGACGAATGATGAAGTCATGAACCTGCTGGATGATGCGCTGACGCAGCATCCGGCTTTGCATCTTGTGCGGCGGGAGATTGCACAGCGTGCGGCTTCGGTTGCGGGGATTGAGTCTGCGCTGGAGGTGTGGGAGGCGGCGCCGACGAAAGTGAAAGAAAGTCCGCGTTACTGGCTTGAGCGCGCGCGGTTTCATGCAATGGTCGGGCAAGGCGAAGAAGCGCGAGACGCACTCGATCGCGCGGGCGAGCATGCAGGGAAGCACAAGGATGCGTCGTTGATTCTGGATCGGATGGAGCTGGGGATGGCGCTAGGAGTTTCGCAGGCGGAGAATCTGGAAACACTTCGGAACATGCGGGTGCGCGATGCGGCTCTTTTGCTCCGGCGTGCGACGCTGGAGTTTCAGATGCAGCAGGAAGCGGCCGCACGTGAATCGCTCGATGCAGCACTTGAGCACCGGACCACGACGGCTAGTGTGCTTATGAACGGCGCTCACGGGCTGTGGCAGCAGGAGCCCGAACGAGCACTTGGCTACGCGCGAGAGGCGCTGCGGCGTGTACGCCACAGCCCATACGAGACGATACAGATGGCTGGCGGATTCCTGTCGATCGCGATGGCGAGCGGACGGCCAGAGCTCGTGCAGGAAGCGCTCGATCACGTCCGGAGTGCTGTCGATAGGAAGCCTGATGATTCGTACCTGATGACGATGGAGGCGATCATCTTTGCGACGGCTGGGCGGCTCGACGAAGCGAGCGAAGCAATGGCACGAGCAGCAACGATCGGCGACCGCAATGCCGTGCTTGCTCAGCGGGCAGCCGAGCTGTTTGCGTATATCGGCAAGGACGCCGAGTCACAGGAATGGTCGAGAAAAGCAGCTGAGCGAGCACCTTGAGGCCGGGTGCGGGTGAGAGTGTCGAATGCAGGCGAAATCGAAGGCGCGCAGCGGACACCAGTTATGAGAGCGCGATTATTGCTCCGGTTCGTTGATTGAGACGAGGCCAACGTCGATGAACTGACCTCCGCGGGTCTGGCGACAGTGAACGGCGATGACGTTGTTGGTACCATAGCGGAGCAGCGAAGCATCCACTGGCCCGAAGTCTCGGTAACTGGTGGTGTAGCCTTCGACCTCGAGCAGGAGTTTACCATTGAGGTAGACCGTGGCGTCTTCGTCGTGGTGCATCCGGACGTAAAGGTTGGGAGCGTGGGCTCCTGCGGGCAGCGTGAATGTGCGACGAAGCCAGATTTCGGCGGACTTCCATTCGGTGCCTATGCGCGCTCCTGGGGTGATGTGAGTGCCGAAGCCACCGATGTCTTCGCTCCACGAGTGATCGCGGAATTCGATGGTGTACCAGCCTGATCCGGGGTCGCGTGAGGCGGTTCGCCATGGCTGCGGGTTCTTCTCGCTTGTGGGAAGAATGGTGGTCACAATCGGCGGCGGGGCAAAGGCAAGTGCGTTGATGCGACGCATGTCTTCAGGTTCGATCTTGATGACGCGACGGTCGTAGGTCATCAGGCCATTGACTTCGCCTTCGACGTCGGTGGTCTGCGTATAGACCGCTGCGGCGAGACCTTGGCCGATGAGCGGGCGCATGGCCTGAATGAGGGCTTCGTATTGAGTCTTGAGTTCATCACGCGTGGAGTATGTGCGGTATCCCCAGTTGTCTTTCTGCTGCCAGAGGTGACCTTCGACGGGCAGTCCAAGGCCACCGAACTCGCCGAGCACACTTGCGCGGCCCGTGGAGAGCGGTGCCATGCCTGGGCCTGGGTATACGTGAACATCAAAGAAGTCGCCGGTGCCGCGATCGGTCCAGCCGCTGGGTCCGCCAACAAGACGTGAAGGGTCAAGTGACTTGGTCCAGTTGATGATTTCGTTGGTCTTGAACTGCCCCCAGCCTTCGTTGAAGGGAATCCACGCGACGATCGAAGGATGGTGCGCGAGATGTTCGATGATGGATTGCCACTCGGTACGGAATGCTGTCTCAGATTCTGGCGTACGCTCGATATCGGGGTCGCTCGGGCCGATGTACTTGTCGCCACTGGGCATGTCCTGCCAGACGAGGATTCCGAGCTGGTCGCACCAGAAATAGAAGCGTGCGGGCTCGACTTTGACATGCTTACGGAGCATGTTGAATCCGAGAGCCTTGGTCATCTGCACATCGAACTTGAGTGCTTCGTCGGTTGGTGCGGTATAGAGCCCATCGGGCCACCAACCCTGGTCGAGAAGTCCGAGCATGAACTGGGGCTTGCCATTGAGGTGAATGCGTTCGATGCCTTCAGCGTCTGGTTTGACCTCGACCGTGCGGAACGCGAAGTAGCTCTGGACGCGGTCGATGATCTCACCAGCTGGGGCCTGGCGCAGTGCGGCTTCGACTTCATACAGGGCTGGAGAATCCGGGGACCACTCGTCTGGGATGCCGAGGTGGAGGGTGATGGGGCGGGTCGAGACGGTTATGCCTGAGGCCACGCCACGGCCCGAGCGTCGGACGCGCGCTTCGATGACGAAATCACCATCGTGTCCGATGATAACAGGAGTGATGCTGACTGATCCATCTTCTGCGTGAGTGACCATTTCGAGTCGCTCTATGCGAGTTTCAGGGACGGCTTCGAGCCAAACGGTCTGCCAAATGCCGCTGACTGCGGTGTACCAGATGCTGTGGGGCTTGAGAACCTGCTTGCCACGTGCCTGGTGACTCGTGTCGGTCGGATCGGTGACGCGAACGACGAGTTCATGCACGCCTTGGCCTGCGAGCGCGTCGGTGATGTCAAACGTGAACGGAGTGTAACCGCCCACGTGAGTGCCGATGAGTGTCGAATTGATCCAGACGGTGGCCGAGTGATCGACGGCTCCGAAATGGAGCAGGAAACGAGCACCTTGTGGGATTGATGTGGCGATGAGTTCGCGGCGATACCACAGGGCTTCGTCGGGCGCGAGCGGGCGTGTAACGCCACTGAGCGTGCTCTCGATCGGAAATGGCACGTTGATCTTGCCTTGCCATTCGGCCGGTTGCGCTGTTTCGGCAGCCGGAGTGATGGCGTAGTCCCACTGGCCATTGAGCGGCACCCATCGGTCGCGAACGAGACTTGGACGCGGATGTTCGGCCAGAGGAAGCGAGAAATCCGGTGTCCAGCGCGTGGCGATCGGAGCCTGAGGCTGGGCTGTGGCGACGGTCGCAGCGAGAGCGACGGCGATGATTGTTTTGAGCATGGCTGAAATATAGATGCGAATCGGGAACGGTGGCGAGGGCACGATGACGGAAGAATCAGAATGCATCGGTCGATCGGCATCCCAGTTTACAAAAAAACGATTCGTGATGAGTATGGCGAGAACCATGGATTGGGTGGTCGTCCCCTGGAACTCGTTTTCTGCAAACGCATGAGGCGGTCAGGCTCTAATTGAAGCTTGCCTTGGAACGAACTCGGCCTCACTCTTTGATGGTCGGTAAGGTGTTTGTCTGTTAGTCGAAGGTTGATATAGAAGATTGTTTTTGACGGGTGCGCCTCTTTTGAGTTTCGGTGGCGTTTCTTCGGAAACAAGGAGACTTTCTCATGCGGAAGAGTCGTTTGGTGCTCGGGTGTGTTCTGGGGACGTTGGCTCTTGGTCCGGTCGGATCGGCCCTGTCGCAGGCGGGTTCAGTGTCGGAACGGGTGGCAGAGGCCGAATGGGACGGTCTGCTGAACGTGACGTTTGCCGGGGGCACGCTGACCGAGTTCGTGCGCGCGGTTCAGGCGGCTGCGGAACCGATGCCGGTGAATGTGGTCCTTCGTGAGCAGGCGGGAAAGGTCGAGGTGCCTGCGGTGACGCTGCGTCGCGTTACGGTGGAGGCAGCGTTCGAGGCAATGTGTCCGGACGAACTGATCGAACTGAGAGTGGTGCACGGGGGGGGGGATCCGATCATTGTGATTGAGGAAAGATCTCAGCCATCACATTCAATGAGCCCCGCATCGATTCGGGGGCTCGAGATGTCCGCAGCGAGGAGGGAGCAGGAGCAGCGTCTGGCGCTTCGTGTGTATCCGGTGCGTGAACTCGTTGAGGGCGGAACGGTGACTTACGCGACGGTGCTCGATGTGCTGCGGGTGGCGTTGGAAGCCGAGGGAAGCGAGCCAAAGGCAGAGATCATGCACCACGAGCCGAGTGGTGTGCTGATTGTGCGAGGCACGGCGCAGCACGAAATGGTCACCCGACTGGTGCTCGATGCGATTCGCACAGATCTGATCGGAGCAAGGGAATCGCGAGAGTCACTGACGAACCAGCGGGCAGGTGCAGAGCAGTCTGTTCTGATTGCAGAAGTTCAGGTACGGCGTACCGAGATCAACGAGAATGCTGCAACAAAGCGATTGCAGATGGCGCAGGCCATGAAGGAGGAGGGGTACGCGACCGATGAGGAGATGCTTAAGGCCGAGCTGGGCTTGGAGCATGCGCGTCTCGAGCGTCTGGAGGCGGAGGGAATGCTGCGTGGAGCGCAGATGAGGCTTGAGAGGATTCGGAGTCGGTCCGACGCTGCGAGCGGGCCTTCGACCATGACTGAGTCGGAAATTCAGATCGAAACACTCCGCCCCGAGATCGTCAAGAGCCTGCTGACAGCACTGAACCTGCTGCTTGAAGCCACCGGGGAGCGAGGAAGAATCAGCGTGGTCGATGCCGCACGAACCAACGATGCTGGCCGACGCTTGATAAAGGTACAATTCCGTGGTGACGCGGGCGCAACGAAGGTGTTTCCCGAGTTGATGAAGCATGTGTGCGAACTGGATCAGTCAGGTCAATGAACGTGTGACGCACGTGTCAGCCGCACCCCTAGATTGCGAGGGCGAGAGCGCCGAAGATGCCCGAGCGAGAGTTCTCTCGCTCGGCGTCGCGCGCGGGGAGCGAGAGCGGGTCGGAGAGTTTTATGAAGCGTGGTTTGAATGGTCCCTTGCTGCAGCCAGAAGGGCAACGATGCGAGATGAAGCCTTTTGCCTCGATGTTGTGCAGGACGTCATGCTGCGAGTCGCGACAAAGATGCCCGCAATGTCAACCCACGCACAACTCGAACGCTGGATGTGGCGTGTGACGTTCAACGCGGCAATGGACGCATTACGAAGCGAACAACGGCGCCGGAAGCGCGAGCGGACGCGAGGTGGCGTGACAGCGCAAACCGTGGAAAACGATGCGGGTGCAAGCGAGGAACGATGCGATTGGCTACGCAAAGAGCTGTCACGACTGGACAGCGAGGAACATGTGCTTGTACGAGCACGATTCGCGGGAGAAATGTCACTCAGGGAAATTGGGTCTGGGCTTGGACGAACGACCGGGGCGGTGCGCGGAAAGTTGCGCACTGCAATCGCACGGCTGAAAAGAAGGGCTGAGGAGACGGAACATGACGAATGACAACTCAGGACTTGATGCGAACGATCGCAAGATGCCCGACGCGCGACGCGCTGAGATCCGTGATGTGATGCTCGCCCGGGCGGATCGGAGGCGCCGAACGCGGCGGATCCGCGAGGCTGCGCTGATGGCCGCATGCGCGGCAGCGGCGATCGGCGTGGGATGGCTCGCGCTGCGCCCGACTGCTTCTCCGGCACCGATCGAACGCCGCCTGGCCAATAATGCCGAAGTCGAACGGCACATTGTCATGGATCCACCCGTGGAAGCAGGGCCTGCCACTGTGCGCACCAGCACGGTTGTGTCGCGCGCGATTGATGACGATGAACTCTTGGAACTCCTGCACGAGGCCGGTGAAGAGGCCGGGCTGGCGATTATCGGAGGCCAGGTGAAGCTTGTGCATTGGCATCCGCGCCACGAGCGTGGGGGCGATGCTGGCTGAACCGTCTTCGATTTGTGGCAAAGTCACAACCAGTTTCGCCAAGCGACCTAAATTGACGCACTTCACCTGAGAGATTCCGATTCGAGCCGCAGAGGAATGGCGAGCCGGCCAAAATGTTCGGCTTGGCAACGCTGCTGGACGTCGCGCATTCTGGCTGCGGCTGCCCAGGTAACCAATCGAATGAAAGGGATCATCATGAACTGCTTCTCGCGTCCTGAATCACTCTTGAAGTCTCGCGTCGTGTTGTTCGCTGCGTCCGTCGCAGCTTTCTCTGTCTCGCATGCGTCAGCACAAATCTGGCCAAACCCTAATCGAGCGGGCGGTTCGCTTTTAATGGTGTCGAACTTGTTTGTGCCGTCGGTTGGTCCATGCAGTTTCGCGAACGCGCCATTCACGTCTGACCGCTTTGGTGCTCTCCTGCCCGACCGAATGCAGTTGGTCGCACACTACGATGGCAGCGGCGTCAATGCATATCTCACGATGGAGATGCGCAATCCTCAGACCGGGCATTGCTGCACTTTGCGAGTGCGCATGTTGCCGCAGTCGCAGATTCTTGCGCAGGAGTTCGTGCTGGGGGGCTACGAGCCGACCGGTGAGTTCACGGTCAGCGGTGCGGTTCCGAACGGAGCGGTCGATGGCATTGCGTTCGGGCTATATGTCCGCGACGTCTCGGGTAACCGGTGGATGCTCAAGAGCCATGCGAATGGTCTGGCGAGTGCCGATCCGAACTTTGCAGGTGGTTGGCCGATGGCGTGGGGCGAAGCGACATGGGACAGCATGCTCCCCGCGGGTCTCGGTGGAACTGGCGTCACGGGATTTTTCGCACGGCGGCAGGCACAAGCGACCCTGGCCGGAGCGCAACTGCTGCCGAACGGAACATACATCGTTCCGACAGGCGTAAACCCGATCTTCGGCGACCTTGATGGCAGCGGGTGCGTCGATATGGATGACATGAACCTCTTCAACTGGCATGCCTCGGCTCCGCCGATGGGGTACATCGGCCTGTGCCCGACACCCATCGTGACTTACACGCCTGATCGGTTCTCGGCGCTGCCTCTCGATCGGTTGCAGATTGTCGCCGTGTACGACGGCAATGGAAGCAGCGCAATGCTTGACCTTGAAATGTGGAACCCGTTTTCATTGACGCAATGCACGCTCAGCGTACCGCTGCCAGCCTCAGGGACCGTGATCGCGCTGGAATACCAGATGAATGGGTACGAGCCAACCGGCGAAGTGATGGTCAGTGGTGTGCTGCCCAACGGCGCGATTGACGGCGTGGCGTTCGGGCTCTACTTCCGCGACATCAATGGTGATCGGTGTCTGATGCGAAGCGACACCGTGACCACTGGCCCGGACTTTGCGGGCGCATGGCCGGTGGGATGGAGCGAGGCACAGTGGGACACGATGCTGCCACCTCTGCTAGGCAATCCTCCAGGCGGATTCGACGCGTTCGTCGCGCGAAGGCAGGCACAGAGCACGCTGTCGGGCGCGCGCTTTCTTCCCGATGGTCTGTATCGCTTCGCCACATGCAATCGCATGCCGGACCAGACGATCGTGGACTTCAACGGCGACGGCATCGCTGATCTGCTTGACATGCATGTGCTGATTGGTCAGTTGGGCACCGGGTGCTGCCCATAAAGGACTGCAAACAAACAACCCACAGCAGTAATGACCGCGAATCCGGTCTCGTCAGCGCCTGTTCCAAAGCTTCGGCTGAGGACAGGCGTCGATCTGTTGATGCTGCTGCGAACCGGTGCTCATTGCTGCGCCGTTTGCAGCCGAGGCTCGGGTGCATACACGATACGCCTATCGGCAAAAAGCGCGGCCCCTATCACAGTCCTGTCAGCCGCAACAACACATCGACCCCCGCAATCGCGAGTCCGCCTGCGAGGATTGCAATGAGAGTGACACGGGCGCTGCGAGCCGCACGGATTGCGGGCAACTCGCGGTAGACCTGCCCGATCGATCGCAAGAGAAACTGCTGTCGGCGAGCAATCGAGCCGTGGCGGAGCGTTGGGCGCTCGACGGGCATGCCGTGCGCTTCCGCCACGCGCGACAGAGCCGAAGCCATGGCTAACGCGGAGTGCTGCTCGATTCTGATCGTGGATGTCGGCGTGTTCGCAGCCAGATCGAGCGCGGTGACTCTGGCGGTTGCCCACGCATCAGCTTCGCGCTCGAAGCGACGGCTGGCAAACGCAAGCACGCCGATCGCCGCGATGAGTGTTATGGTGAGACCCGTTGCGAGCACGGCTTTTTCGATGAGAGAATCGGGAGCGACCAGCAGGGTCAGCCACCCGAGAGGCGTTCCGGCGAGCAGGACGGTGCCGATGACTCCGATCCCGAGCCAGAGCATGTGTCGGCATCGCATATGCGCCAGTTCATGGGCAGCGACAGATTGGATCTCGATGGGCTCGAGCGCGTCGAGCAGGCCATCGGTCAGAACAACGTAACGCAGCGGACGAATCAGGCCGATGGCAGCGCCATTGAGCATCGCGCCGCCGGTGCGCCACACGAGAATAGCGCGAAGACCCACCCCACTGTCGCGCGCGAGTCGCTCGAGGTCGTCGCGCAGTGGCCCTGATCCGAGTCGGACTGTGTCCCAAACGCTGACGAGCAACGGTGGGATCAGCGAAAAAACCAGTATCACGCCAACGATCTGCAATCCAGCGCCGGCAAACGAACCGGCAGCATCGCGTGGAAGGAATCGAGCAGTCGCCTCCATCCATGCGGCAAGCAGCACCAGCGGGACGAGCATGAAGAACACATTGTGCCGTGCCCAGAGCCATGTGTAGCGCAGGCGCTGTGGGAACGCATGGATGGGGCGACCGAGGTCCAGATTGCGAATCGTCATCGCATCGCGGATCCGACGCTCCATCGGATACACAACGAATTCGGTGGCTACCAAGGCAGCAAGAAATGGAAGGGCCGTGAGCAGCTCGTCCAGCACAACGATGTCGCCGACCCAATCACGGACGGCGGCCGTCATGCCGAATAGAACCACACCGACCAGGTGCAGCCCGAGCAGAATCCATCGCACGCTGGTCGTTGCGAACTCGAGACGATGAAGATGGCAGATACGGCCAAAACGAGAGAGGCGACGGATTTGAAGAGCCGCAAAAGCCCAGAATGCGAGCAGCAGCGAGATTGCCGTCGCGATGAATGATGCAAAAGCGACTTGCTCAAACCCTGGTATGAGGGGCGCACCGACCTCGGGAGCAAGAATGATGGCTGCGAACGCAGCGAGCACAAGACCGTGCATCGTCATGAACCCGGGCGCACAATCGTGCCCATGTCGATCACCGCGCCGCCGGGCTGGTAGAAATCAACGTTCAGACGGTCGGCATTGATGCTCGTAAAGACCACGCACGAGCGACCGGAAGTGGCGGCATACTCAAGGTCGGCCTGACTCGGGCCAGCGTACTCGGCGTTTGCAACACGCTGCACGTGCAGGTGATAATGCAGCAGGGCGCGGTCGGAAGCGAGGATCATGTCCTCGCTGGCGACAAATTCCGTATCGCTCGTGCGGTCTCGAGCACGCGGGCGAAAGAGCAACGACCGGAACGCTTCTCCCTCGCTGGCTTCAATAATGCCGCCATACTCGGTGGTGCGATCGATCCGATCGATCTCGACATACTCGAACAGGCGAGCGCGCAAGGCATCGTTGGTCAAGGCTTCATCGATCACCAGCATGGCAAGAAGATCGCCCCAGACGAGGTAAGACTGCCAATCGCTGAGTCTTTCCTTGCGGGGCGCATTCATGACCATTTTTTCTGCGGAGCGCCGGTAGTGTTCCCGGCCTTCAAGGCTTGCCGAAAGTTCGGCCAGCAGTTGGCTCCGAGAAGAAGCAAGCAACCCGGGGCGATGAATACCCGCCCAGCGTACCGCTTCGATGTGGCGGATTTCCAGCCCGGTGCGCTGATCGTCGCGCAGTCGCCCCACAGCTGACGTCGATTCGGACCACCATTTCTGGTTCTCGGCACTTCCCGACCTCAATGACTCGACCCAGCGCAGCTCGTCACCGGTGCGCGGAATGATGGCCAGATCGCTGAAGGCGCGTTCGAGAGCATCGACGGCGAGTCTCGCATCGGCTGGAACCGAAGTCGAGGATGCGTGCGCGATAAGCGATCGTCGCATCTGGCCGGTGTCGTCCACGCGGCTCAGCAGGTTCCAGACGTCGGCGCGAGTGCGTTGATTCAGGCGAAGTTCGGCAGGCGTGTCGTCATACCCGGGTTCAAGGAAGACCTCGAAGATCGTTTGGCCGATGCTTCGACCGGGGTGCAACTGGTCAAGAGCGATGCGTTCGGCGCGTTCGAGGTCGGCGACTTCATCAACAGGCCGCGAATAACTGCGGACCAGAGCGCTGGTCATGTCGCGCCATTGATTCTGGCCGGCGCGCGACGCAATGACCGCAACAACCGATCTCGTGCGCTCTGTGGGCAGCATGAGGCGGGCCATGGTGCGGGCGTCCTCCTGCCCGGCCGGATCGGGGTCATCGAGAAGCATGGCGATGCAGGACACGCGCACGTCGATTGGGGTGGCGGTAGACCAAGCCAGATCCTTCATCGCGCGGCGGGTCAGGTCGCGCTCGCGTTCACCGGCGAGCATCTCGGACCACAAGGTCTCGGCTGCTGCAACGCGATCGCGCACGCGCAGGTCTGGATTGCGCATGTCAAGAAGGACATCGCCCGTAGCCTTGTAACGTGGTGATGCGCAGCCGGGCAGCCAAAGAACGGGAAGGAACGAGAGGAAAAAGACCAGACCATGGCGTTTCATGATCGCGTACAGTAGGGTTCGCCGCAGGGACCGGGAGCCAGATATAGTCCTCAGAGCCATGCCCAACGAAAGCGATCATCTAACGGATCGGTTGCACGAACGCGTGCATCGAGTGATCGAGTTGATCAGACCTGCGGTACAGGCCGATGGTGGGGATCTGGAGTTCGTGGGGATCACCGCGGGCCGGGTGGTGCAGATCCGGTTTCATGGGGCGTGCGTTGGGTGTCCGTCCAGCGAAATGACCCTGCAGCTCGGAGTGGAACGCAACGTCAAGCAGCATGTTCCGGAGATCAAGAGCGTGGAGGCAGTCCCCTGAAGGCTCATGGGCGGGGGTGTGGTCCCCGGAAGCGGGAGAAAATCGGGCCTGGAAGTGCGGATTTTTCTCTACGAGATTGAACCGGTTTCGGTATACTGGCGGCTGGTGAGGCAGTTCATTGGGAGCGAGATATGCTCGTCATCACGCGTCGTGAAGGTGAAGAGGTGGTCATCGGTGATCCGAAGAACCCGATCGGGATCGTGCGCATTGCGTCCGTAAAGGGCGAACGTGTACGCATCGCGTTCGAGTTTCCGCGCGAGGTGGAGATCCACCGCCGTGAGATCGCCAATCAGATTCTTGACGAAGGGCTGGAGATCGGGACCGATGTGATCGGTGAGATCAAGCCAGTTGTCGCAGCGGGCGTGCGGTAACGCACGCCTTTTCCCCGGTTCATACACAGAGATTCAACGAAGACGCCGATCCCCTTTTTCGGGAGACCGGCGTTTCCTGTTTTGTCCATTGTTCCCAAGGCCCCACCGATCACTCAGGCTTGGGGCCTGACATGTCGTAGATCCAAGACTCGATGCGACGATCGTAAGTGAGAACTTCGCCAGGACCAAAAAAGAGGCCGAGCTCGCGATCCGCCGCCTCAGTGCTATCGGACCCGTGAATGAGGTTGAAACTGTTTGAGACGCCGAAGTCGCCTCGGATGGTCCCGGCTTCGGCATTGGATCCAAACGTGGCGCCCATCATTTTGCGACAAATCGAGATTGCATTGTTGCCCCGAACGGCCATGACGAGGACGGGGCTGGAAGTCATGAAGGCAACGAGGCCTGGGTAAAAGGGGCGGGCCTTGTGGGCTTCGTAGTGTGTCTCGGCGAGGGTGCGCGAGATCTGCATGAGTTTCATGCCGACGATCTGAAGGCCCTTGTCTTCGAAGCGGCCGACGATGCGTCCCATGAGTCCCCGCTGAACGGCGTCGGGCTTGAGGATGATGAGCGTGGTTTCCATGTGCATACTCCGTGTGTTGATTTGGTGGGGAGAAGCATAGACCTGCGTGCTGCTCGGATCGGTCGGAGTGCCTCGAAGTGCAACTCATGATGGAAAAAAAGCGACGTTCCCCTGATGGAGAACGTCGCGTCGGGACAAGACGACAGATTGCAGAGAACTGTCAAAGAGCGATTCAGCGGCGACGACGGGTGGCAACCAGACCACCAAGCCCGAGGAGGGCGAGGGAGGCCGGAGCCGGGACGACCTTGCCGGTGAAGCGCATCTCAGTGAAGGTGCCATTGGCGTCGAGGTGGTCGCCAGCGCGGAAGGTACCGCCCGAGCCGACTGCTCCGCCGTTAGCGGCGATGTCGGCCGCCATCTTGAGGCGGAACTCGACGGTGCCGGTCAGGCCGGAGAGAGCGGAGAGGTTGACGATGGTATTGACGAAGTTGGCGCCGGGAGCCATGTTGAAGGTGCTCAGTGCGGCCGAGAAGCCGTCACCGCTGTAGTAGAGGCCCATCAAGCCGGGCCCGGTGCCTGAGGAGCGAATGCCCATCCAGAGTTCGGAGAGGTCGACGGAGTACCCGCTATCGACGGTGAAGCCGAAGGTGAAGTAGTCGTTGGTATCTGCAAACGACCACCCGGAGGCCGAGAGGGAGTTGCCAGCTGCCGACGGGGTGAGTCCACTGCCACGAGCGAGGTTTGCACCAGTGACGTTGGCGGCCTGAGTGCCGACGGGGCTGAACGCCTGGTTGCCGGGCTGTCCGAAGTTGACCCAGCTGGTGATGACTTCGTTGCTGGCGGCGGCGCTGCCAGCGGCCGCGACGAGCGCGGCAAGAATAACGGTGATCTTCATTCTGTCTCTCCTATTCCTCGATGCACGGACGATCAATACACCAACACAGCGTTGGTGTCTGCGGAAACAATGCTTCACCATTGCAAGCGGCCGTCTCTCCACGACCGTGGATCTTGCGTGGCTGAGGAAAGTGTATCGAAGACGGGAGTGTCAAGCCAGCCCGAGAGAGCACAATGGCTGTATCTTGTCGGTACCTTTACAGAATTGGCAAAATGGGAAATGTTTGAGAATCGAGACGGGAAAGGCGAGGGTCGAGCGCAAGTCCTATTGTGAGGTGACGTTGGCGCCGAACCCGATCAGTGTCCTTACTTTTGCGCCAAGGAGGGCGGAAAGTCATGGCGAGTGAGCGGAAGAACGCTGGGCGAACGAAGAACACAGCCGAGACCATGGCTGCCAAGCAGCGAGAGATCTCCGTATCGGAGTTCTTTGCAAAAAACCGGCATCTGCTTGGCTTTGACAATCCGCGCAAGGCGCTGCTGACGACGGTGAAGGAAGCGGTTGACAACGCGCTCGATGCGTGCGAAGAGGCCGAGATACTCGCGGATGTCACCGTGGTCATCGAAGACCTTCAGCCCGATCGACCTGCATCGGCCAAGAGTTCGAAGTATCGCGTGACGGTTGTTGACAACGGCCCGGGCATTGTGCGCAAGCAGGTGGAACACATCTTCGGGCGGCTGCTGTATGGCTCGAAGTTTCACCGCCTGAAGATGAGTCGCGGGCAGCAAGGCATCGGGATCTCGGCTGCGGGGATGTACGGCCTGATGACCACCGGCAAGCCGATGGTCATTCATACCAGACCCAAGGCGCGTCAGGACGCCCACCACATCGAACTGGCGATGAACACGAAGACCAATCGAGCGGAAGTGACGCGCGATGACGAGACTAACGACTTTCCGCCGCGTCGCTTGTGCGAGGTCAGCGTGGGCACCCGCGAACTGACCGCCAGTGGTGAGTTTCTGCCCGAGTCGATCTATGCAACGGGCACAAGCGTCAGCGTTGAACTCGAAGGCCGATATCAGCGTGGACGCGGATCGGTCGATGAGTTTCTCGAACTGACGGCCATTGCCAACCCACACGCGCGAATCGTGTTCGTCCCGCCGAGCAGGATTGCGAGCGCTGAGGAAAACGAAAGCCCGTCACTCAAGCCCGAGTCCGGAGAGTCGCGGCCCGAGACGACCCAGGCGCCGACTCACCTCGAGGCGCTCGCAGCGGTAAATACGACCGAACACAAGGGCGTAGTCATTTATCCGCGGGGGACGCAGGAACTGCCCCCGGAGACCAAGGAGATTCAGCCGCACCCGAAGGGGATCGAACTGGGCATGCTGATTCAGATGCTCAAGGATGCGGAGCAGGAGCAAAAAAACCCGACGATCGCGAGTTTTCTGAGCGATCGGTTCAGCCGCGTCTCGCCGAGCATGGCTAGCAAATTATGCGATGAGGCGGGAGTGAAGGTGCGGGTGCGTGTCGGCGACATTGATCACGCGAAGGCCGAGCGCCTGTTCACTGCGATGCAGGATGCGAAACTGCCCAATCCGCCGACCGACTGCCTCGCGCCGATCGGCGTCAAGCAGTTGCTAGCGGGGATGCTCAAGGGCGTCGAGGCCGAGTTCTACACGGCGTCGAGTCGGGTGGCGACGGTGTACCGCGGCAGGCCCTTCCTGATCGAGGCTGCGATCGCGTATGGCGGAAAACTGCCGGGCGATGACACGGCCCGCGTGATCCGGTTTGCCAATCGCGTGCCGCTGCTGTATCAACAGAGTGCGTGCAGCGCGTTCAAGGCGATTGTTGAGACGGGCTGGCGGAACTACAACCTCTCGCAGCCGCGCGGCAGCGCGCCACAAGGGCCGCTGGTCATCCTGATTCACATGGCCAGCGTGTGGGTGCCGTTCACGAGCGAGAGCAAGGAGGCGATTGCCGATTACGACGATATCCGCAAGGAGATGAAGCTCGCACTGCAGGAATGCGGGCGGAAACTCGGGATCTATCTCCGGCGTCGGCAGCAGATGAAGCGCGAGGCCGAGAAGCGCGACGTGTTCGAGCGGTACATCGGCGAGATTGCCAAGGCGTGCGAGGCACTGACAGGGACCGAAGCCAATCGCGTGTATGAAGCGCTGCTCGAACAGGCGCGGCGGAAGACCGAGTTTGCCGATGCGGAACTTGATGAAGAAGGCAAAGTTATCAAGCACCAAGGCAATGGACGGCTCGACGATGACGACGGCGTGGTCATTCTGCGCAACCAAGGACCGACAGGGCCAGCGGGGCCAGGTGGGCCCGAGTCGTCTGCCGCGCCCAAAGCGACTGGTGCGACAGACGCGCGCGCTGCTGTCACTGCGGCTTCAGACACGCTTGCATCGAAGGCGCGCGGTTCCAAGGCGTCGCGCTCTGGCAAGCCTGGTTCGCGCGGCAGAGCGCCCAAGGGTGCCAAGCCATCCCCTGCTCCTGCCGGCACGCCCGAGATCAAGCCCGCATCGCCCGCGATCAAGAACAAGGGCAAGCCCAAGCCTCGCGTGAGGCTGGGCCAGACGCAGGAGAGCGGGTTGTTCGGCTGAGGCCTGCCCGCGTCAGAGCGCGACCATGACGATCGAACACATGACCACGGCAGAGCGAGACCCCACACATGGCCAAGAAATCACCCGGTAAGAAAGTCGCTTCCAATGGCTCCGACCGCATCGTCTCGCCCGCTCGGCAATCGAGCGCCAGCGCCAAGAAGCGCGACCTGGTCACGGCCAAATCGCTCCAGACGCTGGCACAAGGCGTCGTCAAGTCATCGCTGTCGGGCGTTGAGCCTTCGCTGGCGGTGCCGACGCGGGCCAAGAGCAACACACGCTGGGACAAGAAGCACGGCATCCTGCGGATGGGCGAAGCGTGCAGCGAGCGGCAACTGTTCAACCTCGGCATGGCGCGCAGTTTCATGCAGACCTTGCTGCACGGCCAGAGCATCCAGAGCCTCATCGAGGCCGACAAGACGCTCAGCCTCCGCGGCATGTTCTACCGCTCACTCCACACGATCCAGGGTACGAAGGAAAAGACATTCGACGATCAGACCGAGTCGGATGGCATCCTCGAAGACCTCGAGGTCACGCTCGGGGCGCTGCGTGAGGAGTTGCATATCTTTGCCAAGAAACGCGGCACGATGGTCGGCAACATCACGGTGATCGACAGCGGCGACGAGATCAACTGTCGCAAGATGGGCACCGGCGGCTACGCGATCCCCAGCATCTGCGAGCCTGATGTGATTCAGTTCAAGAACGTGCAGGCCAAGTTTGTGCTGCACGTCGAGAAGGACACGGTGTGGCAGCGTTTCAACGAGGATCGCTTCTGGGAGACGCACAACTGCATTCTGACCGAAGGCTCGGGCCAGCCACCGCGCGGCGTGCGAAGGCTGCTGCACCGCCTCAACAAGGAGCACGGGCTGCCGATCATCTGCCTGCTCGACTGCGACCCGTGGGGGCACTACATCTACAGCGTCATCAAGCAGGGGTCGATCAGCCTGGCGTTCGAGAGCGAGCGGCTGGCGATCCCCGAAGCCAAGTTCCTGGGCATTCGCGCCAAGGACTACGAAGCGTGCGAACTTTCGGACGATGTGCAGATCGCGCTTAATGATCGCGACACGCAGCGGGCCAAACAGATCATGGAGTATCCGTGGTTCGCCGATCACAAGGGCTGGCAGCGCGAGATCCAGAAGATGCTTGACAACGGCTTCAAGATGGAAGTTGAATCGCTCATCACCAAGGACATCAGTTACGTCACCGAGGTCTATGTGCCCCAGCGACTCAAGGCGCAGGACTGGTTGAGTTGAGCGGGATGTTGTGCCTGCGGGTTGATGCCATGACGGATTGATATGTCGACGAGTTGATGTGTTGATGAGCTTTTTTGGACGCCGGATCTTTGGGCGCACTCTTGCATCTCGAAACACCATGTGCGCCAACGCCCAAAGGTCCGGGTCGAGTGGTCACGAATGGTCCGATAGCAACCCCACCCCCGCCCGCTCGCGCGCTCGCCCCTAGGGCCACCACCCGGAGGTGTGCACCGGCGGTGCAAACCTCCGGCGTCCGGGAACACCCTTGTGGCAGGTTGCCCTGAGGGCCGCGAAGTGTGCTCAAGTCGGCCCGAAGCGCGCTTTTTGGTCCTGGAAGAGGCCTCTTGCGGAGCAGAAGATCGCTTTTGTGGAACAGAAGAGCGATCTTCTGGAAGACAAAAGGCCTCTGCTGGAGGAGCAGAGCGACCTTCTGCAGCACAAAAGGGGTGTTTGTGAAGGGAAAAAGACCATTTTTGAAGGAGAAACGGGCTTTTGAGCTCGGCCGGTGGCACTGACCGCCCATGGTGATTGCGTTCCCCGTGCCACCCGCCGGATCATCGTCGGTGCCACCCGCCCCCTTGGTCCTATCGGCTGCGACGGAAGATGATCACCTCAGACCACCCTTCTTCGCGGTTGGGTACGGTTGAGACATGTCCGTCGCCGTGGGCCACATTCATTGAGTTGTTGTGTCGGTTCATGTCAAACTGGTTGGATCCGACGCCCCGCATGGCTTGGTAATACTCACTGAGACGATGCACCGGACGCGAAGGATCATGCCACACGGTGTAAAGTTGATCGCCAAATGCGTTGCGAGGCTCAGAATCGAGAAAGAGCATGGCCTCGCTTGGGAAGAGCGCCCGGTCCAACTTGCCGAGCAACGCGGAGTTGACAGACCCATCCCCGCCGCCGGGGCTCTGGCCGAGCATGTACTCATTAAACGAATACGAGATCATTTCTGGAACAAGGGCCGGGTCGCTGAACCACGCGCCGGTATTGCCACCATAGACCAGAGTCGAGCCCGCGTACGCAGGATCACCGGGGGCGAAGGTGGAATCGGAAGGGCACCTGTAGTACTCCGCAAGCGGGCTGTACCACGGGGTTGACTGGTTCGTGCCGGTGGCGGTCGTCATCCCTTCACGAGTGGAGTTATCCATCTGAACCCCGCTTGAGGCACCGAGAGCGGCAAAGAAGGGCATTGGGTACCAGCGCCGCCCAGCGCGAACGCTGAACCAGTGCTCCATGGGTTTGAGTGCCGCGCGAGTCTGAAGAATCTTGGCGCGGTTGGTGGCGTTTTGTGGCACGATGTAATCGCGATGGGCAGTCGCAGATGTCAGTAACCAGATCTGACCTGCAACAGGTGCCTGACCATTGTTGTCGGTCATGAATGCAATCGTGAGTTTTGACGTCTGATTCATCGATGACGCACACACGACCCCTCGTGCTGCCTCGCGTGCCGAGCCGAGGGCTGGCAGCAGGATGCCGATCAGCAGCGCGATGATGGCAATGACGACCAGCAGTTCGATCAGCGTGAAGGCCCGTGCGGTCCGCGAAGTTCTGCGTTCAAGTCGGGTGTTCATCGTGTCGGCCCCATACCTTCTGAATGTCACGAAGTCTCAGCCTGTGAAGAGGACACACCAAGACATGGTGCGGCTGAGCACTCCTGATGTCGCGCCCCTGCCACAGCGGGAACATGCGATCGAACAATCCCGGGCGCTGGGTGCTCGAATCCCGACGAATGCTACAGGAATATCGGTTCGATGCCGGTTGTGGCATGCGGCCGAAGTCCTGCGTGAAGCCTCGTGCGGGGCCGATTGAGCCCCGCACGAAGGGTTGTTCCTCAGACATTCCTCACGGCATTGATGCACGCGAGGAAAGAAAACGGATTACGGACAGCCAGCACTGAAGAGCCCGAGGTAGGCCTGCACGTCGAAGAAGTCGAAGATGCCGTCCGGGATGATGTCGGCTGAGGGATTCTGAGCCGAGAAGGCAGCCAGGAAGTTCTGGACGTCGAAGAAGTCGAGGATGCCGTCGCCGTTGCGGTCGGCCGGACATGGCGGCGCACCAGCGGGAGCGAACTTGTAGACCTGTCCATTGGCCCCGGCGGTGGCACTGGGGCTGCCGCCTGCGACGTAGACGTTGCCGTCTTCGTCGACTGCCGCGGTGCTGTTGCCAAAGCGGGTCGGGATCATGGTGTTGTTGAGCGTGGTGCGGAAGAGTTCCGTCGCGCTGCTGCCCTCGTCGCGGACGACGATGAACTGGGCGGTGAAGGGATCGGAGCCGAGCCCCGGATCCTGATTCTGCTGCTGCATGACAGCGTAGATGAGGCGTTCGGTGGCCCCGCCGCGGCCGACGACATCGACGACCGTGTAGGCGGTGATTTCGCCAGCGTTGAAGAAGTCCTGCTCAGTCGCCCATGCGGCGCGGGTGTTGGTGGGCGCTGCGAAGAGATCCGGATTGTTAGGATCGGGGATCGCAGTCGGGCGGAGAACCCACGGCTGGGTGTAGCTGCCGCCGTTGTCATCGAAGGCCGTGATGACGCCAGCGCCGCCGCAGGCGTAGACGCGATTGCCCATGACGCTGGGGCGGGCGAAGAAGTTGAGTTCGTGAACGGTTCCACGACGTCCGGGGACGGACCAGTTCTGCGCGCCGGTGGCGGCGTTGATGGCCCACATGGAGGGGGTGTCGCCGTCGTTGAAGGTGGTGACGTACATGGTGGTGTTGCTGTCATTCATGGCAGCGGTGCCCATCCAGTTGAAGTTGTCGGGCCCGCCGAACCAGACTTCGGTCCACGTACCGTCGGCGTTGTCGCGGACGACAATGCCACCGGAGACCGCCTGGTTGCCGAAGTGCCCGATGTGATACCGGCCGCCGGAAACCCACCCTGGCCCGATGAAGCCGAAGAAGGTGGTGTTGCCGAGCAACGGGTCATAGGACCAGTCCACGTCGCCGGTGACGGAGTCAACAGCGTGAATGAGTCCGCCGGGGAAGCCGCCTGCGCCGCGCATATGGACGTAAAGGTTGACGTTGCCGCGCTGGTTGTTGACGGTGCCGATGAGCGGCGCGCCGCGGAGGCCGGCGGTGTTGGGATTCGGGTCGAGCGCGGGATCAGTGATGGTCTGGGCGATGGAGAGGTCGGAGTAGTTGAGGCGGATGATCGCACTCTCCCACGGCCCGTTGGCATTGTTGGAGACAGCGGTCCACAGGCCATTGACGGCGTGGGCCGGTGAGGCGTAGGTGCCGGTGTTGCCGGGGAGGAAGGGGGAGACCGCCAGAACGTTGCCGTTGGCGGGGTTGACCTTGTAGACGCGCGGCTGCTCGACGCTGGAGCGGGTCTGGAAGTAGAGCATGCCGTCGGAGCCGATGGTGATGCCACCGGCGGCGACGGGCTGAACGCCGTTGAGCGTCCACTCGAGGCTCGTCGCCGGACCATTTGCCGCGTCAACAGAACCCTGCATGAGTTGACCAGCCTTGTAGGAACCCCAACGCGCGTTGGTGTCTGGCTGGGCGATTGCGGAGGCTGCGAGCCCCGCAACAGCGGCGACGGAAATAGCGAGAACACGATTAGACATTACTGATCTCCCTCTGAAAAAAGGAACTGCACTCTTCCTGGCTCGCCAACGATGCACGAGCCAACCACGACGATGGGATCAACCGAGCGTGTCGAGCGCGACGCGCAAAGATTTCACCCACCAAGCAGCGTACCAGAAAAGAGAGATGCTGCCAAGCGCGAACAGTGCCAAAATCCGGGGAATTCGGCAGTATTCTGTGTAGGATTGTTCCTCAGATTTTTCATGGTGACAACATGATTGAATATGCGTTCACATCGGTTCGAGTTCAAAGGTCAACATCGCGTATCCATTGATCTCGAAGTGATGAATGCGGAAGACAACGAGATCGCCGTCATTCTCGACAGCAAACGTTCCTTCGTTCGGAGTTGGTCCATGGTGTGTCCAGTTGTCAATGATGCGTTGTTCTTCGCTGCTGCCGACGGTGGTATAAACCCTGACGCCATCGTCGCTTACCGTGCGAACTCGCCACTTGCCTGCGGGCATGCGAATGCGACCGATGGCTTCGATGCCGAAGTAATCGCCGGAGACATCGAGATCCATGAGGGTGCCCGATGTGTCATCCATGAACTTGTCCCGAACCATGTCCTTTGGTCCGCCCCATCCGTACTTGAAGTCGATGGTGGAAGCACCGAAGGGGCGTGAGTCGGGGCCACGGGCGAGTTTCAGCCAACCTTCGTAGTCCTCCATCGGGTTGACCTTGTCCTTCCAACTGAAGACGCGACCAAGCCAGCGTGCGGAGATGAGTGTGCCGTTGATGGTGCGATCAAAGCCGTCGGCTGTGATGTGCACGTTGTAGGTGGTGACACCTTCGCCGCCACGAATCACGACGCGGCGCGAGTTCGGCAGCGCGCCATCGGTGACATCGACGTTGAGGTTGTTGCCCTCGGACTTGACCTTGAGATCGCCTTTGACGCCAAGCACGTCGTAGACCGCCTGCCCACCGGCAGCCGAAACGCGGCGGAGGAGCGGGCTTTCGTGATCCCAGGGGCCCCACTCGTCCATGATGATCTTGTCGCGACCTTGAAGGTGCGCGCGGGCGCTGTAAGCGATGCCATCCTTAAGGACGACCGGGCGGGTTTGGCCGATGACTTCGTAGGTAGGGTGTGAGTATGCGGGCACTGCGCCGGTTTCGACGACTTCGCACTCGCCCTGAATGGAGATCTTCTGGCCCGGGCCGGAGATTTCGTATGAGTTGTTGAAGATCTGGAGGTTCTTGAACTCGCCGCCGCCGTCGTTGCGGAGGTGGTAGGCGAGGCGTTTCTCGTTCTCGCCGAAGCGGTGGAAGGAGCGGGGCTCATCGTTGATGATGAAGGTGTTGTCGGCGATGATGTTGTCGACAACGCCGCGGTAGTTGGTCTTTGCCCAAGGGAGAGACTCAAAGTCGCCCAAGCCATCCCACCAGTAATGGATGCCTGCACGATTGTTGATGAACTTATTGGCGACGACAACGTTGCCTGCGCCGTGCTCGATGTTGATACCGCCTCGTTCGAGGCCGTAGGTCATGCCACCGTTGCCGTCAAAGAGATTCTCGTAGATGAATGTGTCCTGGCTGAATCCACCCCAGATGCCGCAGATGGCATTCTCGACGAAGCGATTGCGGAAGACGATGTTGCCAAAACTGAAGGTCATCTCGAGTCCGTGTGCCGGGGCGTATGAGAGATCGTTTTCAGCGAAAATGTTGTCGTTGCATCCCTTGCGGGTGCTGGCTTCCAGGATTGCTTCGGAGAAAGTGATGCGACCATCGACGTTCTGCTCGCCAGTTTCGCGACGGAGGCGATTGCGTGCGCGGTCGCGGGCGTTCTGTCCGAGGGCATCGAGCCCTCCGAACCCGAAGATACCGTCGCCGCCGTGGGTGACGGAGTTTTGGGCGATGATGTTCTCGTTGCACTGCTCGAACATGAGAATTCCAGCAGAGTCCTGCCCACGGTTGTAGACGCCTTCGACATGCCCACGAACGCAGAAATCGAGTGCGTTGCGGGTGACCGTGTTGCGGCTTGATCGCCAGAGCCCCACGCCCCAGCCGGAGAGGAATGATGCGTCGTTGTCATAGATCTTCGAGTCGTTGACGTTACTCAGAAGGATGCCATTCTGTCCGCGGCGGATGTGGACATTGCGGACAGTGACATTGTCGGAGTTCTGGATGTAGAGGGCTCCGCCGTAGCGCGTGATCCATTCGTTGTTGTCGTTATTGTGCGGGCTCATCCAGTCGGACGAGTCTTCGCGTTCGGGTGTGGAGCCGAGGCGCTTGCGATAGTTGTCGGAGAGGTCGCCTCCGACGTAGTTGAGCCCATCAGCATCGGAAACCCAGACGCCGACTTTGAAGCCATGAACATTGAGTCCGGTGAGTGTGACGTTCTTGTGGCCGTCGAGGCGGACGCCGACACCGACGAGTTGATCCCACGGAGTTCCTGGCGCCGCCCCGCGCAGGACAGAGCCTTCGAAGGAAACGGTGATGTTGTCAGCGGCGATATGGATGACGCCGTTGCCATCGGTATCAGCGATGGCGAGCCCATCAGGAATTCTGATGGTGCAAGACTCGGTAATGACGACGTTGTCGCGATCAACCGTGACCTGAGGAAGTGACCCGGATTGCAGTCCGACGCTTGCAGAAATGATGAGTGTGTTGAGCATGAATGCAGTATAGTGAATCGGGGGCAGAACGCAAGAACGGACAAACTCATGAAAAGACCTTTGTACTACACGTTTGGCAACCACATGCACTGGGTGGATATGCAGTGGCTTTGGGGCTACGACGTGCTGCCCGGTTCGGTCGCAGACATGAGATCGCTCGTGGAGAGCACTGGCGCCCGAGGAAATGTGAACTTTGATGCTGTCGGATACGAGAAAATGGCGGCGGAGTGTCCAGGCGCACTCGCAGACCTTCGCGCGATGATTGAGGATGGAACGGTCGAACCGGTGGGCTGTTCGTACGGTCAGCCGTATGGGTTGTTCCTGCCCGGCGAGTCGAATTTGAGGCAACTGACCTACGGAATTCGTGCGGCAACGCGACTGCTCGGCGTTCGTCCACGCACGTTCTGGGAGGAAGAGTTCTATATGTTTCCGCAACTGCCGCAAGTGCTGCGACGATGCGGGTACACGGGCGCGTGTCTGTTCTTTCAGTGGACGTGGCACACTCCGGAACTTCCCCGAGAGAGCGCGAGTCTAATTCAATGGGAGGGGATTGACGGATCGAGGATCGCCACGATGCCTCGCAATGCGCTCAATGTGCATCAGTGGCCCGAAGACTTTGACGGGCTGCTTGAGCAAGGGTTGGTCCGTGAGTTGCCGCTGCCCGTGATTGCGCAGTGGATCGAGCTGATGCCGAGTCGAGATTGGATGTGTCGTTCCGAGTTGCTGGCGCCCAGGCTGAAGGAACTGCTAACCGACGAGCGGTTCGACGTTCGGCCTCGGACGTGCTCACAACTGATTGCCGAGTTGATTGAGCAAACGCCGGCGGACATGGTCGTAGCGAGAGAATACAAGCCGGACGAGATGTGGCACGGACTGACACTGGGCAAGAACGCCGACCGACACCCGCGCACGATGCGGCGGGTCGAGAATCGGCTTCTTGCAGCCGAAGCCCTGGCAACGCTGGCAAGCGTCTTTGGTCGGCCGTACCAGTCGTGGGATGTGTATCCGACGTGGGAACTGGACGAAGCGTGGCGGGAACTGCTCGCAGCCCAGCACCACGACAACCATGAATGCGAAGGGCTTTGCGGTTTTGTGGCGTATCACCAGATGCACAAGTCGCTGAGCCATGCGTCGGAAGTGTTTGATCGAACGCTGAGCCTGCTGTCGGATCGTGCAGGGACGCCCTTGCTACACAATGGACTGGGTTGGAGCCGATCATTGATTCGGCTGGATCCGCTGACAGGACTCACCAACTGCGGGCGAGTACCGCCGTTTGGGTTTGTGGATTTGAGCCAGACCCGGCCTGCTCGCACACCCCAACTGACTGAAGAAGGTGAGCGGATGGTGCTGTCGTTCGGCGACAGCAAAGCGATCATCAATACAGGCAGGCGGACACCGACTGTACAATTGACTTCGCCCATTTTCGTTGAAGGGGTATTGACGCCGGAATGGGCACCGCGACTCGAGTGCCGTGTCGAGAACGAATCTGTTGCGCTGACGCCGCGCGAGGTGTCGCTGTCGAGTGCCGAGTGCGGGATCGTGGACATCGACATCACTGCAGCAATGCGGCACCGAATGAGGCCTACGACGTTGGAACTGGCGATGCGTGGCGATGGGCTTGAAATCTCGATCAGCGATATCGGCATGCTCGCGAGGCCTGACGCGGGGCTCAATGCGGCGTGGAAGTTCCCGATCGAGGTGTCGTTTGCGGTGTCGTCGATTCGGGCAGACAATCCAATGTCCGTCAGCGAGGTGCGCGGGTCGGGGCGGGTCAAACGCAAGTATCCAAGTGGCGACTGGATGACGTCGTCGCAATGGTTCGAGGATCTGGAAGGCTCGATCACGGCCCATTCGTTCGTGGATCTGCTGGACAAGGACGGCTCAGGGTTGTTGATCGTGCATGACGGGAGCCAGCAGTTCTTCCGCACGCAGCAAGGCGTTGAAGTGGTGATTTCGGCGTATGACTCCTGGGACGAAGGGCGCTTCGAGAAGCGTGCTGGCGTAGACGCCAGAGTGTTGTTGCTCCCGCATGGGCCGATGCGCGATGTCGAACGCATCAAGATTGCGCGCGAGTTTGAACTCGAGTCGTCGATCAAGATCGAGCCGATCCGCGCGACACAGTCAGGGCTTGCGGTGGGTGGCGGAATGAGACCCGAGCAGCATCCGATCCCCACGGTTTTTGCGCCCATGGACGTGGCTGGCGACGACACCATCCTGTGTCACGCGCTGTATCGTGAGTCACCCAAGAGTGGAGAGCACCTGCCCGATTGGGTAGGACACGAAATGGCCAGAAGGTCTGACGGTGCGTGCACGCACCCGTTTGTCGTGCGCCTGATCGAATGGGAAGGTGCGAGCGGCACGGCGATCCTGCGCTTCCCCGGCGCGATCGCGGTGGCGGCCAAGACAAACGCCATGGGCGAAATTGGCAAGCATGTCGGGGGCGGCGAAGAGACGTGCTGGCTCGAGCCGATCGCATGCCCTGCGCCCGAGTGGGCCAATGGGTTTGATATTCCTGGCGGGTGGAACGAAGTTCGCGTGCCACTCAAACCACGCGAGATTGCAACGGTCATGCTCGATCTGGTGCTCGGTCGCAAAGAGTGGCGCGATCTCGACTCCAAGCGCAAGGAGTGGGCGACGATCCACCGTGTTGAAGGCGAGGATGGCCAACATGCCTGAGCCTGATGCCCGCGTGGATGTCTTTGTCGTCGGTTCGCTGAACATGGATCTGGTCGTACGCACGCCACGTCTGCCTCGACCGGGCGAAACGATCCTCGGCGGGCCCTTGTCGCGATTTGCGGGCGGCAAAGGCAATAATCAGGTGGTGGCGGCGGCGCGTGCAGGGGCGAAAGCGCACATGCTCGGATGCGTCGGAAACGACGCGCATGGCGAGGAACTTCGAGCGACCCAGAAAGCCAGCGGGGTGGATACATCGCTGGTGCGGACAATCGAGAACGAGCACTCGGGCGTGGCGATCATCACAGTCGATGACGCGGGCGAGAACACGATTGTTGTCGCGCCTGGTGCCAATGCGCGAGTCGATGCTGCGATGGTCGAGCGGGCCAGGCCTTTGCTGGTGCGCTCGCGTGTTTTGCTCATGCAGTTGGAAGTCCCGCTCGAAACTGTTGTGGCTGCTGCGGGCATCGCGCGAACGGCTGGTGTGCATGTTGCGCTCAACGCGGCACCAGCCTCGACGCTGCCCGAAAGCTTGCTTGCGAACGTCGATACACTAATTGTGAATGCCGGCGAGGCAGCACTGCTGGCAGGGACAGCTGCCGAGAACTCGATCGAAGAAACCGCCCGCGCACTGACAGACCTTGGCCCGCGCACTGTCATCATCACGCTTGCTGCGATCGGTGTGCTCGCGATTGAGAACGGCGAGGTGCTGAGGCAGCCGTCATTCCGCGTCGACACGATCGACACGGTTGGTGCTGGCGACGCCTTCTGTGGTGCGTGGGCGGCTGCGACGGCGGCGGGCGCGGATCTGGCCATTGCCCTGCGCTTTGCCGCAGCGGCCGGGGCGCTGGCAACGACCGTCGCGGGCGCGATACCCTCCCTCCCAATGCGGGCCGCCATCGACGCGCTGGTGCGCGAGCAAAGCCCGCAGCCAACCGCCGCAGACGGCTGACGGAGACGCACATGGGCTTCATTACACACATTCCCGGCACGCAGCCGGTCGAGACACCAATCAAGCATGAGCGTGCCTTGGGGGTCGGCGTTTTGGGGCTGCACGAAGGGCGAACGCTGCTGCTCGCGCTCGAGAGCCGATGTCGCTACGCCCGTGCGGTCGCGGGCTGTGACCTTTCTGTAGAAAAGCGGCACGCCAGCGCGAGCGAATTGCCGCACCTGTTCCTGACTGCGGACTACGACGAGATGCTTGCGAGGCCGGAGGTCGACATCGTTGCCATCTACACGCCCGACGCGCTGCACGCTGACCACATCGAGCAGGCGTTCGAAGCGGGCAAGGATGTGATCTGCACCAAGCCACTCATCGCGAGCCTTGATGATGCGCGGCGCATCCTGGCTGCAGGTCGCAAGACGGGGAGAAGGCTGCTCGTCGGACAGAGTTCGCGCTTCTTTGAGCCGTTTCGACGGCAGCGAGCGTCGCTCGAGCGCGGCGAGTTCGGCGGGCTGGGGGGCGTCGAACTGATCGACGCGCACTATATCCACCGGATGGACTGGTACTACCGCAAGAGCCCGTGGGTGGCCAGGGACACGGACTGGATCTTTCTGGGCATGAGCCATCCGATTGATTTGGTGCGGTGGTATCTCGGGCGGATCATGCAGGTTTCGGCATACGGATTCAAGAGCGCAATGGGACGGGAGTTCGGGGTGGCGAGCAACGATGTCGTCATTGCCAACTTCGTGGCTGAGGACGGACGCATCGGGCGCGCCATGGGGCATTACGGCTGCCACGAACTGCCGACGGCCCGCAACTGCATCGAACTGATGGTCTACGGCACCGATGGCACCAGTCTTGCGCAATATCACGACATGAAATATGTGCACACGGGGCTCGGAGGCTCCGGGGTGCCGGGTGCCTTCGAGGCGGGCGAGATGGAACAAGTGACCGAGGACTGCCTCTATGCCGGTCGGCATTACTACTTTGGCAGTGAGGTCCACGGCATGCACTATGGCGAGTTCGCCAACTACGCCGACCACTTCGCCCGGTCGCTGATCGAGGGCAAGCCCGCGTCGCCGGGGCTTGAAGAAGGAATCGAGACGTTCTGCGTGATGGAGGCGGTGCGTCGGTCGTCGCTCGAAGGGCGGCCGGTCGACGTCGGGCCCCTGCTGGCCCAGGTGGGGATCGGGTCGTAGTGGCTCGTGGAAGGTCGGGGACGGTTGGCCGGCTCCGGGTTCTTTGGGCGAGCATTACAGCACGACCAATTGGCTGGTGCAGTGGCGCGAGTGCTGCCGATACGATATGATGGGCCCGAGTCCATTCCTACCACGAGGGGTGGGACGGTGAGGGGGCGTTGAGACGGGCATGGACAGCGAGCACACCGAATCCTTGGCCGAGAGCACCGAGAAACTCGGTGAAGCGTGCATCGCGGCAGCCGAGCCCATCACGCTCGCCCCAGGCCTGCGCCTGACGCGCCTGACTTTGGCGGGGTTCAAGTCGTTCGCTGACCGAACCGAGTTCACTTTCGACGACCCGATCACGGGAATCGTGGGCCCCAACGGCTGCGGCAAGAGCAATCTGGTTGACGCCATCAAATGGGTGCTCGGCGAGCGGTCGAGCAAAAGCCTGCGAGGCAAGGAGATGATTGACGTCATCTTTGCAGGGTCTGTCGGGCGCAAGCCGGGGGGCTTGGCGAGCGTGACGCTGTCGTTCGAGAACCCGCCGCTCCCGCCGGAGATTCTGGAGCTGGTACGAGCGCGCGAGATCGAACCCACCGAACCTGAGCGCGAGGGGGAGCCCGGCCAAGTTGAGGGCAACATTGATGAAAGCGAAGCCGGAGCGGCCGAAGCATTCGACACCCCGGCCCAGCCCTCGCTGAACGCAGAGTCAACGATTCCATCGGAAGGCGTCCAGCCCGCTCTGAGCGTGCATGAGGCCGAGGCTATCGAGGAGGGCGAGAGCGAAGCCCGCGCGATTATCAGCCAGCGTGGACGCATCGGGCGTTCGCTCCCGATCGACTCTGACACGGTGGAAGTCGAACGGCGGCTGTATCGCGACGGCAAGAGTCAATATCTCATCAACGGCCGCCTGGCGCGACTGCGCGACATCCGCGATCTGTTCCTCGACACGGGGGTTGGGGCCGACGCGTACTCGATCATCGAACAGGGCAAGGTTGACGCGATGCTGCTGGCCAGCCCACAGGAGCGTCGGACGATCTTTGAAGAAGCTGCGGGCGTGGCCAAGTACAAGCAGCGTCGCATCGAGGCCCAGCGCAAACTCGAACGCACCGAAGCCAATCTGGTGCGCACACGCGAGCAGCTCGACTCGACCGAACGCCGGCTGCGCTTTGTGCGTGGACAGGCGGCCAAAGCGCGGCGGTTCATGGAACTCGACAGCGAACACCGGGCCTTGCGGCTCGCACTGGCGTTCCATCAGTACCACGAGGTGCGCGGGTCGCTGGGCGAAGTCGAAGATCGGCTCGATGAGGCCGAACGGGCACGCGCTGTCGCAGCAGAAGAACTGCGCACCGTCGAAGCAGAGAAGCAGGAGGCCGAACTCGCGCGGCACGACGTCCTGAGTGAACAACGGCGCGTCGATGACCTTGTGCGGTCGAGTGAGCACGCGATCGCATCGGCCGAACAGCGGCGCGCCATGGCCGAGCGTTCGATTGAAGAATCGCAGCGCCAAGTCGAGATCGATCAGCAGCGGCTGGCCGAAGCGGCCTCGCAGTTGCACGGCATGGCCAGCACGATTGACACGCGGCGCGAAGATCTGGCGGCACTGGCTGAGGCGCTCTCGGATGCCGAAGGGCATCTCGATGCGGCCTCGAAGCGGCGGGCTGAGGCCTCGGCCGCTATGGCTGAAGAACGCAACGAACTGGCCGAGCAGCGCTCGCAATTGGCGGAAATGGAGCGGAATCTTGCGGGTCTGGCCGCTTCGATCGAAGCCGACGGGCGGCGCGTCGAGTCTCTAGCCGAGCAGGAACGAACGCTGAGCGCCAAGCGTGAGGCGCGGTCGCGCGAAGTCGACGCCCTGCGCGAGCAGCACAAGGGCACCAGTAACGATGTGCATAAGCTCGACCGAGCCATCGGTTCGCTCGAAGCGGATCTTGCGCAGGTGCGTTCGGCTGGGGAATCGCTGTCGAGCGATCGACAGGCGCGGGCGACTTCAGTGGCACACCTGGATCAGCAGGTTGTTCGGCTTGACAGCCGACGCGCGACGCTCGACGACATGGCCAGAGGGCGCGTGGGGCTCGGGTCCGCGGTCAAGGCGGTATTTGATCAACGGGCGAGCGGGGCAGGATTTAGCCAAGCCATCGCGCCTTTGGCCGACTTGATCGAGACTGATCAGGATCACGCTCCGTTTGTGGAGATCGCGCTGGGCGATCTGGTGCAGGCGGTGCTGGTGCCGACGCTCACGATGCTGCCGACCGATGATGAACTCGGGCGGTTGCCGGGGCGCGTCACATTCCTCTCTTTGCAGGCTGAGGTTGGCGACGCGCTCACGCCGCTGGGCGATCTGATGATGGTCGCGGGCGCACGGCTCGTCGAACTGCGCCACGTAGTTCGAGTGCGCGAAGGCGTCGATGCAACGCTTGCCGGTTTCGTCAGCGACCTGCTCGATCGACTTCTGGATTCGGCCGTGCTGGTTGAGGACGTCGATGCGGCTTTGCTGCTCGGGGCTGGTCCCATGCAAGGACGGCGTTTCGTGACGCGCGATGGCACGCTTGTCGAGCCCGATGGCCGCGTCACCGCCGGGCCGGCAGGCTCGGTCGATGAGGGCGCAGGCATCCTGCAGCGGCACAGCGAACTGCGGCAACTGCGAGCCGAACTGGAAACGCTATCGGCCTCGCTCGACGCCGAACGGGCGGTGCTCGCTCGCCTTGACAGCGAAGTTGCAGCCATCGAACAGCAGCGCTCGACGCTCGATGCCCAACTCGCCGAGTCCCGGCGAACACTTGTTTCAAAGCAGACGCTCGCCGATCGCCTGCTGTCCGACCTTGACCGTGCGATGCGCGATACCGCTGCGCTCGATGATGAACGGTCGCAGATTGCGGATCGCGCAACCGCAGCCAAGCAGCATCAGAGCGAACTGCGCGAACGCGCCGCTAAACTTGAACGCCTGCTCGCCGAACACACCGAAACGGTCGAGAAACTCGAAATCGCGCTCGATGCCCACGAGCAGATCGTCCACGATGCCAGCGAAGTCATGGCGGCACAACGGGCAGAAGTGAGCAAGCGAGGCGAGCAACTCGCATCGACACGCCGCGAAATCAGTCGTCTTGAATCGGAGTGCGACGCGCTCGAGCGCCGCCGCGACGAGTTCGAGCGTCACCTCGAGCAGGCCACCGAGCGGGCCGAGCACTACCGGGTGATGATCGCCGAAGCTTCGGACACACTGGCTCAAAACCGAGCGGAGGTTGAGAGACGTCGCGCGTCGGCCTCAACACTGGCCGAGCGGGCCACAGCCGCAACGCAGCACGTCGGAGGGCTGGCGATGCGCCTTGCGGGGGTGCGACAGGCAGCTTCGACTGCCGATCAGGCGTGGCATGAACTCGAAGCCCGCCGCCGTGAGCTCGAAGTCAAGCGGGAGTCGATTGAGGATCGCACGCGCGAAGAGCTGATGGTCAACGTCGCCAACGAGTATGACGACTACCGGTCACTCATGGCCGAGCCGGATGTCGAACCGATAGACATGCGCGAGTCAGCAGCCCGTGCCAATGTCCTTCGTGACGAAATCAAGCGACTGGGGAACGTCAATCTCGATTCGATCGAGGAAGAGACGCAACTGGAAGAAAAGAACGAAGAGTTGATCGCGCAAGTCGCCGACATCGACGACGCCCGCATTCGCCTGGCGACGCTCATCGAGAAACTCAATATCGCCAGCCGCGAGCAGTTCGGAGACGTGTTCGAGAAGATCCGCGAGAATTTCGGCGGGCGCGACGGGATGTTCCGCCTGCTCTTCGGCGGCGGGCGAGCGGAAGTGCGACTCATGGGCCTGACCAAAGAGGTCGATGGCCAGAAAATCCGCACCGAAGACATCGATCTGCTCGAGAGCGGCATCGAGGTCATCGCCAAGCCCCCAGGCAAGGAACCCCGCTCGATCAGCCAGCTCTCCGGTGGCGAAAAAACGCTGACAGCTGTCGCGCTGCTCATGTCGATCTTCCGCTCCAAGCCGAGCTGCTTCTGCGTGCTCGACGAAGTGGACGCCGCGCTCGACGAAGCCAACGTCGGCAGATTCTGCCAGGCGGTGCGCCAGTTTACCGACAAGAGCCGATTCATCGTCATCACGCACAACAAGCGAACGATGCAGGTCGCCGATCGCCTCTATGGCGTCACGCAGCAGGAACGCGGGGTGTCGAAGCGCGTGGCGGTGAAGTTTGATCAGGTCGATGAGAAAGGCCGCATCACAGCCGATGAAGAAACACCGGCCGCCAAGCCAAGCGGATCCCTGCGCAAGGCACTGGCAGAGATGCGTGGCGAACAGACCGAAGCCGTCAACTGAAATCGATTCAACAGCGCACTGCGCCTGTGAGTTCCGCGATTCTTTCCACGCCTTGCGAAGCTGCCCATTGTTCGAGATCGCGAGCTATGTGCATCGGTCGCCTTGTATCAACAAACATGGCTGTTCCAACCCCCACAGCCGACGCACCCGCAAGAATGAACTCCGCCGCGTCACGCCCGTTCATCACGCCGCCGAGCCCGATGATCGGCACCCCGGCGTCGCGCGCAACTCCCCTGTAGACGAGGTGAACCAGACGAACCACCACGGCGTGAATCGCCGGCCCTGACAATCCTCCGGTCACGTTGCCAAGCCCCGGCTCGCGCGTCCTGATGTCGATCGCCATCGCGGGCATCGTGTTGCACAGCGTCAGAGCGCCCGCGCCGTTGTCAATGGCTGTTCGCGCAAGATCCACAATACTCGTCGGAGCAGCGACAGCAACCGGTGGTAGTTTGACGATCAGCGGCTTGCTGGCGGCGACTCTCCGCACAGCCTGCACCAGTTCGCCAAGGGCTTTGACGTCGGCTCCGAACTCCGTCGCGCCGTGCACATTCGGACACGAAACATTCAACTCAATCGCTGCGATCTCCGCGCACTCAGCCAAACCTTCAACCACACAGACATAGTCCGCGATCGAAAAGCCGGCAGCTGACGCGATGACCGGGCAACGCACACTCTCCGCTCGCGGTGCAAACTCCAATATGAAGCGTTCGATGCCAGGGTTCGCGAGTCCGATCGCGTTGAGCATGCCCGTGCGCTCAGGAAGGACACGCCAGAGCGCGTTGCCGTCGCGCGGCAGCGGCGTGATCGACTTGGTCACGACGGCACCAATGCGCGAAAGATCCATCACATCGGCCGCCTCGTCAAGCACCCCCGCCGTTCCGGCTGCAAGAACAACGGGGCTGGCCAGATTTAGCCCCGCGAGGCGGACTCCCATATCGACCCTTGCCGGGCTGCGCATGGCCAGAGTCTAAGGTCGCGACAGCGGGTCGGCGCGCCCGGCGCCCTATCGTTGTGTGATTCCGGAGGACGCACATGGATCTCAACGAACGCATTGCCCGCTTCGAAGCACTCGTGGCTGAAGACCAGACAAATGACATGGCCTATTTCTCGCTCGGCGGAGCCTACAACCAGGGTGGTTTCTATGAAAAGGCCGCTGCAGCTTACATCCGTTGCACCGAACTCAATCCATCGATGAGCAAGGCCTATCAACTCGCTGGCACCGCCCTCATGGCCAATCAAAATACCGAACAGGCAGCAATGGTGCTGGCCGAAGGCTACATCGTTGCAGCCGAACGCGGCGACCTGATGCCTCAAAAAGCGATGGGAGAACTGCTCGAAAAACTTGGTCGCCCTGTGCCAACGGCGGCAAAGAAAGTTCCCCCAACCGCAGCGACACCTGGGTTCGTCTGCCGCAAGTCTGGCAGACCTGCCTCGCAAATGGCCACGCCCCCCTATCGCGGCCCGATCGGCGAGTGGATCCGCGAGCACATCTCGCGCGAGTCCTTCTACGAAGGTTGGCTGCCGATGGGAACCAAGGTCATTAACGAACTTCGGCTCGATCTGACTCGCGACGCCGACTCGGCCGTGTATGACCACGCCATGCGCGCGTATCTGGGAATCGATTCTGCCCTCTTCACCAAACTCACCGGGCATGAGCCACCGAAAGTCGATCAGCAGACACGCGAGATGGTGCTTCGAATGTTCGGAGACCCCGACGAAATCGCGAAGTTCAGAGGCGGGCTCAAGGAAATCGTCGAGCACGGACACTGAAACTCGTGATTCAGCCCTGAAGCGCGCGCGAATCCTGCACCCCGAGAGTGCGGTAAATCTCTCGCGTCGCGGTCGACTTGTTGAGCGTGTACAGATGGATGCCAGCCACGTCGTGGTCGAGCAGATCGCGGCACTGCTCGGTCGCCCAATGCACCCCCACGCGGCGAACGTTCTCGTTCGAGCCATCGGTGCGAGCAATGGAACGCAGAAGTGGTGCGGGATAGCGAGCCCCGAGCGCAAGCTCAGCCATACGACCCATGCCCGCCTTGGAGGTGATCGGCATCACCCCCGCGATAATCGGGACGTGAATCCCCGCAAGCGTGCATCGATCGCGGAAGTCATAGAAGTCCCGGTTGTCAAAGAACAACTGCGTGATGATGCAATCAGCGCCGGCGTCAACCTTGGCCTTGAGATACTCGATCTCGAGCAAACGGTTCGGTGTCGAATGATGGCCCTCAGGGAAACCCGCGACGGCAATGCCGAAGCCACGTTTGTCAGCATGCATGTGGCGGTCGCCAAAAGCCCGAATGAACCGCACCAGTTCTGCAGCCTGCTTGAACGTGTCCTGCTGCGGGTCGTAATCCGCCATGCCTCGCGGCGGATCACCCCTCAGCGCCAGAATGTTGCTGATGCCGTGCTGGGCGTAACGCTCCAGAACTTCCGTGATCTCGCCTTCCTGCTGGCAGACGCATGTCAGGTGAGGCACCGGGTCGAGGGCTGTTTCTTTGCGAATCCGGACCACGAGGTTGTTCGTGAGTTCGCGGGTCGAGCCTCCCGCCCCGTAGGTCACCGAGACGAAAGTCGGCCGCAACTGCTCGAGCTCGCTGATCGAAACGAACAAATCATCCGCAGCCTGCTCGTCCCTGGGCGGAAAGAACTCGAACGAGAAGGTGGTGCGATGTTTGGTAAAGATGTCCTTGAGATGCATGACAGTCTGATTTCTCGGACGATCGCCGCCCTTGGCGGGCAGTATAGTCGGGTAGCGGCGAACCCTCACGCTGAACGTGCGTATCGTTGCCCAATCATGACCCGACCGCAGACCCGAGCATTCACACTGATCGAACTCCTTGTTGTCATCGCGATCATCGCGATGCTGATCGCCATACTTCTGCCCGCCCTGGCCTCGGCTCGCGATACGGCTCGTACCACGATCTGCGCCTCGAACATGCGACAGGTCGCCATAGGGTGGCAGATGTACGCCGACTCAAATCAGGAAATTTCAGCCCCCGCGCAACCCGGGCGATATGCCGACGAATCACGCAATGTGTATCCGCTCGGGAATGGATTGCAGTATCGCCCCCGGTGGTTCGCGGTCATCGGAGCAGCAGCAGGGTTCGACGCGTACTCGACCCCATCTCCAGAACGCGATGATGAACATCCGATTCAGGTCGATGGGTCCGATGTCTTCCTTTGCCCCAGTGCTGCCGACTGGACAAGTTCACGCAATTATTGCTACGGCTACAACTATCAGTTCCTCGGCAACGCGCGGTTCAAGAACGACAATGCCTTACAGGGATTCATCCGATTCCCGGTCAAGGCAAGTGCCATTGATGCGTCTACGACGGTGCTCGCGGCCGACAGTCTCGGCACAGCTGCGGGCAAACCACCTGCGATGCGCACATCCAATCGTCCCGACGGCTCGCGCGACCCGGCGGGATTGGCTGAGGGCGGGCACGGATACGTCATCGACCCGCCTCGTATGATCCAGAATGGCGACTACGCAGACCCCAGGGCACGACTCCCCGATCACCGCTCGGGCCCGCACGAACGCCACCGCGGGCGCGCCAACTACTCGTTCTGCGATGGACACGTTGAAACCGCAACCGCCGAAGACATGGGGTATACCAAGGCTGCCGACGGTTCGATACTGGCCTTTGACGATCAGGCCACGAATCGCCGCTTCAGTGGCCGGGGGACCGACGAAGATCCGCCAAAGTTGTTCGATTGACGGACGACCTGGTTCAATGTGGCGTGTTCGCAGTCTCGGTTCGGTCTTGAGAAACTAGAGCGCGTAACCGCGCTGGGCGTACTCTCGCACCATGCGTTCGGTCGTGAAGTGCGAGCCGTTGATCTCGATGCACGAGTACATCATGTCGATCCACGACGCACGGTCCTTGTAATATGTCGGCAGCACCGCGTGTTCGAGTTGATGGTACAGATGATCAGCGTGTCGCCGATCCATTTCCTCCGCCGGTTGCGAGCGAATGTCGTCCTGAAGCGTGCCGATGCGCCACCCGGTGACACCTTCGATCCACCCTTCGAGCCACCATCCGTCGAGCGTGCTCAGCGATGGAACGCCATTGATCGCAGCCTTCATTCCACTGGTGCCTGAGGCTTCGAGTGGCGGCCTTGGTGTATTCAGCCAGACATCACTGCCCGCAACAAGTTTGCGAGCCAGATCGATGCTGTAGTTTGGTAGAAAAACCGCTTTGACATCCCCGCGAAGCGATTCGATTGCCTGATGAACCTGGTGCATGATCTCGCGCCCGATACCGTCATGCGGGTGCGCCTTTCCGGCGTACAGAATCTGGATCTGGCCATTCTTGCGGACAATCTCGCGCAGGCGATCCGGATTGCTCAGGAGCAGTTTCATGCGCTTGTATTCTGTCGCGCGTCGCGCAAAGGTGATGATGAACGCCTCCGGGTCGAGCTGCACATCTCCATGCGTCGAGTGTGCGACATGATTCGTCAGATCGCGCTTCGCGCTCATGTGCCCGAGCCAGAGTCGATCAGCGGGAATACGCCGGGCCAGTCGCAGCTCGGTGTTGTTCCACCGCCACTGGGGAATGAACTCGTCGAAGAGTTGTCGCATCTGCGGACACGCCCACGTCGCCGCATGCACGCCATTGGTGATTGCACTGATGTCGTAGCCCGCAAACATCTCCCGCGAAACTTCGCCATGCTTGCGCGCAACACCATTAGCAAACTTGCTCAGGTTGAGCGCGAGGACTGTGGTGTTCAGAACGTCCCCGCCGCCGTAGAGATCCGGACGGTGAAACACCGGGTGATCACCGATGATCGCGCGCACACGGTCGATGCGGAACCGGTCGTGCCCAGCAGGAATGGGTGTGTGTGTCGTAAAAACACACCTGCGGCGGACATCGGCCAGCGCATCGGAGTGGATCACCTGTGTTTGTGTGCGACACAGATACTCACTCAGGAGATCGACCGTGAGAAAACAAGCGTGACCCTCATTCATGTGGAAGCACCCGACATCGTGCCCGATCGCGCGAATCATGCGACGCCCGCCGATGCCAAGAATGGCCTCCTGACGCAACCTGTGGTCGGTATCCCCGGCGTACAAACGGGCCGCGATTTTTCGGGCCTCCGGATCGTTCTCCGGAAGGTCCGTGTCAAGGTAGTACACCGGCACAACGTGCCCCGTCACGCCAACGACGTTCTGACGGAACGCACGAATCTGCACCTGGCGCCCTTCGACCGGCACGCTCACACGAGGCGACATCAACGTGAACATGCTCTCAGGATTCCACTCGGCGGGATGCTCTGTTTGTGTCCCGTTCGCGTCGAGTTCCTGCCGGAAGTACCCCTCCCGATACAGGAGAGTGACCCCGACCATCGGAAGTTCAAGGTCGGCAGCAGCTTTGATAGTGTCCCCGGCGAGAATCCCGAGGCCTCCAGAATATGTAGGGATATCCCCTTCAAGGCCGATTTCCAGGGAAAAGTACGCGATGTCGAACGGTGTGCGCATCATGGCCGGAACTCCTTGGCCTGTCATCATCGGCTGAAACTTCCCGCGATCAAAGACCAATCGTTATTCTGGTGGGTATGAGCGCGTCGAACTTGCGGGCGTGTCATTGTTGCGGGCTTGTGCATGCGGTGCCGACGCTTTCTGCCCGGGAAGAAGCCCGCTGTGTGCGTTGCCGGTCGCGGCTGAATATGACGGGGCATCCCCGGAACAGGTCGCGGGCGGCAGCATTCGCGTGCGCCGCGCTGATTCTGTATCCACTCGGAGTCGGGCTCCCAATCATGAAGATCGAAAGGCTCGGGCACGAGCACACCACCAATATCTGGAACGGCGTGGCCGAGTTGTTTGCCGATGGCGAGTGGATCGTGGCGGTCGTGGTGTTGGTGTGTTCGATCATCGCCCCCATCGCGAAACTGTCGGCCATGCTCGCGCTGTCGATGCCTCGCATCATCGCCCGACCCGAGCATCGCGCACAGGTGTATCGACTCGTGGAGTGGATCGGGCGCTGGGGCATGGTTGATGTGCTGTTGGTAGCGCTGCTGGTGGCTGCGGTGAAACTGGGCAGTTGGGTCGAGGTATCGCCAGGTCCGGGGCTGATCGCGTTTGCGAGCGTAGTTGTGCTGAGCCTGATATCGACGGCTGTGTTTGACCCGCACGCCATCTGGGAGATAGAGACATGAGCCAAGACGCAATGACACCGATCATTCAGGTCCGTCGGCGGCGCGTGAGCCTTGCGTGGCTTGTTCCAATTCTTGCGCTTATCGGTGCAGGGTTACTCGCTCATTCTGCGTGGCAGCAACGCGGGCTTCGGGTGAGCATTACCTTCGAGGACGCGGGCGGACTGCGCCCCGGCGATGCTGTGATGTATCGGGGGATTCGCGTCGGTGACATTCGTGATGTGCGTCTGGCTGAGGATCTGCGTGCAGTCGTTGTTGAAGCCGAGCTGCGCCCGGAAGCTGGGGCACTTGCGCGTGAACATTCACGGTTCTGGGTTGCGAAACCGGAAGTCAGCCTTGCGGGTGTATCGGGGCTTGAGACGCTGATGGGCCCGACATATCTCAATGTGCTGCCGCGGGCGGGTGATGCGGTGTTTCGCGCGAAGTTTGACGGGCTGCGCGACGCGCCGAAGGGTGCGGCCGAGCTGGGCGATGGGCTTCGGGTCGTGCTCATGATGCCCAGGCGCGGAACGGTGTCTGTGGGTTCGCCGATCCTGTACCGCGATATTCCGGTAGGGCATGTGCAGGATGTTCGATTGTCACCCAATGCGCGGCAGGTGGAGGTGGAGGCAATCATCGTGGCCGAGCATGCTGCGTTGGTGCGCGAGCGCACGCGGTTTTATAAAGCCAGCGGGATCGGCGTGGACTTTGGCTGGTTCCGAGGCTTGACGGTGCGAGCGGATTCGCTCGAATCACTTGTGAGTGGGGCCATTGCGTTTGCAACGCCGCCGCGCGCCGGTGCGGCTGTCGAACCTGGTCATGTGTTCGACGTTGCTGGCGAGCCTGACGCGGAATGGCTCAGGTGGGAGCCGGACCTGGCGCTGGAACCAAAGCCAGGAACAGGGATGCGGTTCTTTTCGCGGTGGACTGGTGCACGTCAGGACTGAGGATCGCCGCTCGATTGGAGTGCCTGATCGTGGACATCGGTGGGAAGCTGCTCGTCAAGGTAATGTCCTGCGCGCCAAAGGTGATAGGCTACGCCGTCGAGCCATAAAAGGGCTTCAATGCGTGCAACAGCGACATCAGGATCGAGCCGCCCTGATGCAGCAAGTTTGAGTGCAGCACGGCGCTCGGACTTTCGGCGCTCAGCGATGGCTGCTGAAAGTTGTTCAAGTGCCTGAACTTCGGCCGAAAATGAAGGGCACGGCTTGCCTTCGGTCGCGATGGATGCTGCGCGCTGAGAGAGGTTGTCGCTGCATTCGATAAGCCTGGGAGTCAGTTCCAGGAGCACCGCATCGGCAAAAACAGACAGTTGCGTATGCGATTGAGGAACCTCGTGCATGTTCTCGATGAGGCGTGAGAGGTGATCGCTGGCGTGCATCAGGGCGGCGTGGCGAGTGGCTTCCTCTTCATTCTGGGCTGCTCTGGCGAGAGTGTGAATGAATCGACGTGTTTCATCGACACCTCGATCGGCTTCGTCGAGCAATTCTTCAGCTCGTGGCGCAAGATTTCCACTCGCCAGAACGCGATGAAGGATGACACCGGTCTCGGAAAGAATGAGTGCAAGCGAACGGCGTGCTGCCTCGAGTGCAACGGGACCGACCTGCGCGACAGCAGGCGCTAGGAAGCGTGTAGGCTTTGGAGCGCGATCGGGGAGAATCCGCTCGATCGCTCTTGAGAACGGGCGCACGACAGGCAGGAGCAAGAGCACCCCAAGGGTCTTGACAGTCGTGTGAAAGAGCGCGAGGCGCGTCGGGGCATCATCGCCCCCGAACATGTGTGCTGCCCAATCGATGCCGGAGAGGATCAGAGGAAGAAAGACAAAGGCAACGCCTCCAATCAGCAGGTTGAACAACACATGCGCCATCGCAGTGCGCTTCGCGGCAACTGGAGCCCCTATCGAGGCTGCGATTGCGGTCGGTGTCGTGCCGATGTTGTGGCCGATGATCAGTGCTGCAGCCTGTTCGTACCCGATCGCTCCGGCGAAGACGGCCGCAAGGGTTGTCGCCATGGACGCGCTAGATGACTGCATGATCAGCGTCATGGCGAAACCGAACCCGACGAGAATGAGCCTCGACAGCATTCCTCCGTTCGAAAAACCTGGAAACTGTGCGGGATCAAAGCGAGTGGCCATATCGGACATGCCGAGTTGAAGCATGTCGATCCCGATGAAGAGCAACCCGAAGCCAGCGAGCGCCTGACCGATGTGTTTTGTGCGTGTCTTGCCGAGCAGATACATGAGAACACCCACGAGAAGAATCGGTGGGGCGAATTTGCCGAGTGACACTTTGAAGCCAAGTTGCGAGACGATCCACCCGGTGCTCGTGGTGCCGAGGTTGGCGCCGAAAATGACTCCGACTGCTTGCGTGAAGGTCAGCAGGCCAGCGCTGACGAATCCGACGGTTGCGACGGTGGTTGCGGTCGAGGATTGCACGAGAGCGGTGACAAGCGCACCCCACCCGACGCCGGAAACGGATCCGGAGACAAATCGCGTGAGAATCTGGCGCAGGGCCCGACCGGCGAGCGCTTTGAGCCCGTCGGTCATCAGAATCATGCCCAAGAGAAACAGGCCGAGGCCGCCTGCGAGCGCCATGAACATGGTCAAGCGTAGCAATCGAGCATGCGATCAGGACACTGTTGCGGGTTCGATTCCTGAGGCGCTGAGTTCGGCTGCGAGCGTCGCGAGTGCTGCCTGGAGGACGCGGACGGAGCGGAGAAATTCGTCGATGTTGAGCCGTTCGTGCGGTGTGTGGTCGAGGCCGGAATCCCCCGGGCCGTAGGCCGCGATCGGACACTGCCACACCGGAGCGACGATGTTCAGGTCGGCGGTTCCCGTCTTTAGTTTAGGCCTGGGAGTTGCGCCGCTCGCACGGATCGCGCCCGAGAGGGCACGCACAACCGGGTCATTTCGATCGGTGGCATATGCCGACTCGCGGCCAGCGCATGTCAGGGAGACATCATCGCCCGCGATATCGAAGAGATCGGCCTGCAACTGCGCGGGCACAACACTTGGCGGAAGCCGAAACCCGGCGCGGATCGACGCGACATCTTCGAGGCCATCCGATGATGATGTCATATCGAGAATCGTACATTGCAGGCGGTCAAAGTCGCGAGTTGCGCCCGCACTGAGCCTTGAAGCATGATCGAGCACGCGCTGCCACCACGCAAAGAGAACGTCGGGTGGCGAGCCGGTTGGGCCTCCGCTATGTGCGCTCGGTCGGCGCGAGGCCGCTTCGACGAGTACACGGCCTTTGTATCCGAGTGTGACGCCGTCCCATCCGCTGGGTTCACCAATGATACACGCCGACGGGCGCAACTCTCGCGTCAGATGGCGTGCACCGAGCGAGGCGGTCGTTTCCTCCCCCACTGCTGCGACAACAAGCAATTCTGTGTCATCGGGGATTGACGCCTGCGCACCGGCCAGGAGCATCGCGGCGAGCGGACCTTTGGCATCGACCGAGCCGCGGCCCCAGAGTTCGCGGTTCTCGATGCGAACGGGAATGTGGCCCGGGACTGTATCAATGTGACCAAGCAGAACAATCTGCACGCGCGACTTGGTGAGAGCGCGCCGGCGCGCGACGCCATTGCCCGCTTCGTCGATCTCGAACTCCAGATCAAGCGAGCGGGCAGCCTGAATGAAGCGCGAAACCGCTGGCCCTTCATGGTCAGACACGCTGGGTGTGGAGACAAGGTCATACAGAATCTCGACCGCGCGGCGGTCGTTGGATGGCAAGCCTAGCAGATCGAGTGTTGCGTCGTCGGGAATCACGCGCGAACTCCTTCAAAGAGAGTACCTCGGCCGGCAAGTGCGTCGGCCAGCGCGGTGGGGCCGTTGGCGCACCCGATGACCACACGGGCCACTCCACCCTCGGTTGCTTCCTCGGCTGCGAGCACTTTGTTCTTCATGCGTCCCTTCGCAGCTTCACGCACAGCGTCAAGACCGACCTCGGCAGTCGACGCGATCAGGCTCGAACGATCGGCCGGATCACGCAGGACACCGGGCACGTTCGACAGAAGCAGCAGTTCATCGGCCCGCAATGCCACCGCGGTGAGGGCGGCTGCGCGATCCGCGTCGACGTTGATCGCCACGCCATCAGCAGTCACGGCTGGCGGAGTCAGCACCGGAGTGCGTCCCGCGCCTAGAAGCAGATCGAGCAGGGACGCATCGACCGACGTAACACGCCCCGAAAGATCATCGCGAATGATAACGGTCGCGCCGTCTTCGACCGCGCGAATCGCCGTCTTGCGTTCACCAGTCCAAAGCCCGCCGTCGATGCCCGAGAGCCCGATTGCATCGACGCCTTTGGCGCGAAGTTGCTCCACGATCCCCTTGTTGACCTTGCCGCAGTAGACCATCTCGAAGATTTCGAGCGTTGCTCGATCGGTCCGCCGGCTGGTATGCCCTGACGGACTGGTGATGGTGCGTGGCGGATGGCCCAGCTTTTCGGAGAGTACGTTGGTCTCGTGCGAGCCGCCATGAACAAGTACGGCCCGAACGCCGGAACGAACAAGCGCTGCGAACTGATCGGCGAACGCGCCGAGATCGATGCCTTCGCCGCCGCCAACCTTGATGACCACTGTGCGTGTGTGTGAATCTGTCATTTCTCTTCCTCCAGACGACTCTCGCTCAAACGGGATGCACACCCGGCGAGCGAAGCCCGAGTGATTCATCAAGCCCGAGCGCCACGTTCATTGCCTGCACTGCCGAACCCGCTGCGCCCTTCATCAGATTGTCAATGGCGCACAGGGCGATGATGCGTCCAGACCCCTCGTCAATAGCAAACCCGACATCCGCATCGTTACACCCCGCGAGAATCTTCGGGTCTGGCAGACGGAATGCCCCAGTGCGATCGCTGACGATGCGAACGAACGGCTCCTTCGCATAGGCCTCGCGATAGAGGCTCCAGAGTTCCTTCTGCTCGACCTTGCGTGTCGGCAGGACGTGTACCGTTGCAAGCACGCCGCGCACCATTTCGATGGCGGTGATCGTTGCTTCGATATTGATGGGGCCAAGCGCCTGCTGTACTTCGGCCAGGTGGCGATGGCCGGATGGGCTGTATGTGCGTACGGCGCGCGAGCGAGTTGGGTGGTGAGAGCCTGGGCCGGGCTCGGCGCCGGCTTCGGATGAACCGACTTTGACATCCGCAATCGCACGCTCGATGAGTCCGGCTCGCGCCAGAGGCATGAGTGCGAGATTCATCGCGGTGGCATTGCACCCGACCCCGCTGATGAGCGTCGTGTCAGGCAGTGCCGCACGTGAAAGCTCCGGCAGGCCATAGACTGCCTCAGCAAGAAGTTCGGGCTTCGGGTGCGTTTGACCATACCAGCGCTCATACACCTTGGCATCGCGCAAACGAAAGTCGGACGACAGATCGACGACGACGCGAGACATTGCGCGGTAGCGATCGATCGCGCCTGCCGCCACGCCGTGAGGCAGACAAAGGAACAGTACATCGCATGGCTCCAGATCTGCCTCGAGCGAGAAACTCTGGCGCACATGCCCCCGCAGGTGCGGATGAACAACATGCACAGGCTTGTCAGCGAGCGAACGCGAAGTGATCTGACCGAGCTTGACCTCCGGGTGCATCGTCAGCAAGCGCATGATTTCGCCGCCTGTATACCCGCTCGCGCCGACGATAGACGCCCGCAGACTCACGCTGGCACCCCCGCAGGTCTGGCTGCCTCAATGATGCGCACGACATGCTCAGCAACCTTGCGTGGGATGTCGATCCCCGTCGTGTCGATGCTGTTGCGAAACTCCATCGAGTGATTGAGTTCATTGATCAGAGGCCCGCGCCTCGGGCACTCGAGCACATCGACCGCAGCGACGTCGGCTCCAACCGCTGCCACCGAGGCCTCGCACATCGTGCGGATCTCGGGTGTAAGCTCGAACTTCGACGCGACTGCGCCACGCGCCGTGTTGG
>JAANMU010000103.1_pt1 | contig 104000 bp, 97 predicted proteins | sample 7279701 | NCBI WGS metagenome assembly JAANMU01 (sample SAMN14094539, study PRJNA606508) | bioreactor metagenome | isolation source: A lab-scale SPAN reactor treating ammonium-rich wastewater day 57 | place: Ireland: Galway | collected 2017-03-13 | reverse complement strand
GTCATCGTAATGCGACATTCATGTCGCTCTTGCCCAGGAAACGCCTGAAAAGCGAGACGCTACGCAGTCTCGCGTTACGGGTATCATTGCGTAACATCAGTCAATAATGGGACGCGGATCGCGAAGCACGCAGAAAACGCGGATGCAACGCGCTTTTTCGGGCATTTCCTCTAAAAATCCGCGTCCATCCGCGTTAATCCGCGTCCCAATACCAAAGTGTAAGGTTATCAATGAATTGGATTAGCAAGTGTTTCGAAGTTTCTTTCCACCCAGAAAACCATGCGTGGAATGCGTTCTCTGGCGCATCCGGCGACGTTATAGAAAGTCTCCTACGCATTGCCAACGATTTTCAAAATACCCTCTCAAAGAAGTAAAGGAGTTTTACATGTGTATGATCTGCGCCGCCATCCCCGCGGCCGCCGCGGTGGGGGCAAGGTTGAATGCAAGCCAACTCGATAAACCTGCGACACACCGCAAACCGATCGCAAAGATCACAGGAGCGGTAATCGCGCTGCTCCTTTCCGCTTCGGTCGTCTATCACACGTTCATCTGGCAAAGTTAGAGAGTGCTGAGAGATGGGGCGCATCCACTTGACGCCCTTTTCTTTTCGACTATACTTATTGAAAATGATTTTCAATAAGGAAAAAGACCCTCATGCCCGCTGACGCCTGGCTGGAGCAACTGCGCGACAACGGATACCGCCTCACGAAGGCGCGGCGGGCGGTCGTCGAAACGGTGGAAAAGACCGCGCGCGCGCTCACCCCTGTCGAGGTCTTCGACACGGCGCGGAAAAAGTATCGCGCCCTCGGGTTGGTCACGGTCTATCGCACGCTCGAGAAACTGGAGGAACTGCGCCTCATCCAGCGCGTGCACCAGCCGCAGGGATGCCAGGCGTTCATTGCAGCGGGCGTCGGTCACCAGCATTTGTTGTTGTGCCGGAACTGCGGTCAGGCGGCGTTCTTCGACGGCGACGATCTCGAAACGTTGACCAATGCGATCGCCAGGAAGACAGGCTATCAGATCCTGGATCACTGGCTGCAACTCTTCGGCTTGTGCGCGAACTGCCGTTAGCTTTTGCGGCGATTTGCTATTGGGTTACGGGAGCAGGCTCCCTGAGTCCAAAAATTCCTCCCTCGCGTTTCGCGGGGGATAAAATTCGGAGTTCCAATTGAAACGGTTCGTCAATGACGCGATCGGGATGATCGCCCTCTCGGTTCTTTTCCTGACTTCGTGCGGGTCCGCCGTCCCGGGCAGCGACCGCGGCTTGAAGGTCCTCGCCTCCACCTCCTTCCTCGCGGACATCGCCCAAAACGTGGCGGGCGACCGCGCGCACGTGGAGTCCCTGCTCCCCATCGGCGCGGATCCGCACGCGTATCAGGCAACGCCGGCCGATGTGGTGAAGATCTCCGGTAGCAATGTGTTGATCCTGAACGGTATCGAGTACGAACACTTCATCGAATCCCTGCTCGAAAGCGCGGACGGCGAAAGGCTGGTCGTCGTCGCGACGGATGGGCTGAAGCCGCGCGAAATGGGGGAAGGTCAGGGCGTGGAAAATGCCGATGAAGCAGGACCAGGTTCGGGTGGGCGTGAGGCGGGCGATCCCCATCTATGGCTGGACCCGACTCTCGTCGTCAAATACGTGGAGAACATCCGCGATGGTTTGAGTCAAGCCGATCCCGAAGGCGCGGAGATCTATAAAGCCAACGCCGACCTCTACATTGCAAAACTCAGGGAACTGGATGCGTGGATCGTCGAACAGGTGGGCGCCATCCCCGTTGAACGCCGCCTGTTGGTGACCAATCACGGGGCGTTGGGGTATTTTGCCGGGCGTTACGGTTTTACGATCGTGGATACGATCCTGCCGAGTTTCAGTTCGGACGCGAGCGCGTCGGCGCGCGAGGTGGCGGCGGCGATCGAGGCGATCAAATCGTCCGGCGCGCCCGCCATTTTTCTGGATGAAGTGGAGAACGCTACTCTGGCGGATCAAATCTCCGCCGAAACGGGCGTGGAGGTGGTGGGCGGATTGCATCTCGAGTCGCTTACGGACGGCGCGCCCGCAGGGACGTATGTTGACATGGTGAAGTACAATGTTTCGTTGATCGTCGAGGCGTTGCGTTGACCTCATCCCTCGTCCGCAAGGAGAGAGGAGGAAATCATGTACCCACACTCTTACCATCGAACCGACCAGCCCATTTTGGACGTTTCGCGCGTCAGCGTGCGTTATAACGGGCGCGCGGCGCTCGAGGACGTCACGTTTCATTTGCGCGAGGGCGAACGCATCGCGGTGGTGGGACCGAACGGCGCGGGGAAAAGCACGTTGTTCAAGGTGGTGGCGGGGGTGCTGCAGCCGAACTCCGGGGAGGTGAACATCTTCGGTTCGAAGCCGGGCAGGCACGTGTGCATCGCGTACATTCCGCAACGTTCGCAGGTGGATTGGAATTTCCCGGTCACGGTCGCGGACGTGGTGATGATGGGGCGTTCCGCGAAACTCGGTCCGCTCAACTTTCCCCGCAAAAGGGATTGGGGGTTCGTTCATCACGCGCTGGAGACGGTTGACCTTTCGGACCTCGCAACGCGCCAGATCAGCCAGTTATCGGGCGGACAACAACAACGCATGTTCATCGCCCGCGCCCTCGCGCAGGAGGCGGAATTGATGCTGATGGACGAGCCGCTCACGGGACTGGATACGCCGTCGCAGGAGGGTATTCTGGGATTGCTGGATCGCCTCAAGAGGGAAAATGTCACCGTGATGGTCGCCACACACGATCTCGATCAAGCCGCGACCCATTTCGACCGTATCATGCTGCTCAATCATCGGATCGTTTCGTTTGGCGAACCGAATGTGGTCATGCAGGCGGATAACTTATTGAAGGCTTACGGCGGGCGCATGAAGATCAATTCGGAAGGGGCGGTATTGGTGGATGAGTGTTGCCCGCCCGAAGAATAATCTACGATGTCTTTCCTCCTCCAACCCCTCTCCTATGAATTCATGCAACGCGGCATGATCGCCGCAGTCCTCGTCGGCATCGTCTGCGCGGTGGTCGGCACGTACGTCGTCCTGCGCGGCATGGCGTTCTTCGGCGATGCGCTTGCTCATACGATATTGCCCGGTATTGCATTGGGCTATCTCATCAGCGGCGGCGCGCGCGACGTCCTGTTCTGGTGGGCGTTGGGCACCGCCATCGTTGCCGCGTTGGGAATCGGCGCGATCAGCAAGAACGCCGAGATCAGGGAGGACACCGCCATCGGGATCATCTTCGCGGGGATGTTTGCGCTCGGCATCGCGCTGATCTCCACCGTCCGCAGTTACGCCGTGGATTTGAGTCACTTTCTTTTCGGGGATGTGTTGAGCGTCTCGACCCAAAGCCTGTGGCTGATCCTGATCTTCGGCGGGATCGTCCTCCTGACCGTCTTCGCGTTCTACAAGGAATTCATGACCCTGTCCTTCGACCCGATCCTGGCGGTCACGTTGCGCCTCCCTGTTGGAATGTTGAACAACCTGCTGCTGGCGCTCATCGCGGTGACCGTGGCGGTCTCGCTTCAAACCGTCGGCGTGGCGTTGATGGTCGCCATGCTCGTCACCCCCGCGGCGACCGCCTACCTGCTGACGAATCGCCTGTCCACGATGATGCTTCTTGCCGCGCTGATTGCCTCCCTTTCCGGCGTGATCGGTTTGTATCTCTCGTTCTATCTGAGCGTCGCTTCCGGCGCGGCAATCGTGCTGACCGCCACCGTGTTCTTCATTCTCGCGTTCGGATGGAAGAAGGCGAGGGGGAGGTAACGCAGTCACAAGGGGGCAATCAGATATACATGCGCGGCGTTTACGGCGATGACGGTCATTCTACTGGATTGGACATAGGTCGGGGGGAAAACCTTCACTGCGGAGCCACACTGTAAAACGCCGCTTTACAAGAATATCGGTTTTTTGTAAAATGGAAACATGTCCCCCTATCCTCGTTATCTCTTTTCCTCCTTGCAGGATGCTCTGGCTGACCCACGGACAATTGTGATCACGGGAATGCGCCGCGTGGGAAAAACCACGTCCCTGTACTGGCTGCTCGAAAAAGTAAATTCGAAAAACAAAATTTATCTCGACCTGGAAAGGCTCGATCAGCGCGCTGTCTTCCAGGAGGATAACTATGACCTGGTCATTAACTTCCTGCGCAACCGGGGATTGGACCCCAGCCAACCCATGACAGTGGCATTGGATGAGATCCAATATGTGCCAAACCTACCCAGCGTGGTCAAGTATCTTTCGGATCATTACCAAATCAAATTTCTTTTGACAGGGTCCAGTTCGTTTTACTTGAAGAATTACTTCACCGAGTCGCTTGCCGGGCGCAAGGTTGTATTTGAAATGTACCCGTTGACTTTCGGCGAGTTTCTCGATTTTCGAGGAGTAACTTATCAAATGCGCGGGCAATTCGATCAGATGCGCTTCGACCCCTACGAATTTGAGCGTCTAAAAGAATATTACGAAGATTACCTGTTATATGGCGGCCTGCCCGATGTCGTTTTGGAGAAGCGTCCTGCGGCTCGCAAAGATATTCTCAACGATATCTTTTCGTCGTATATCAACATTGATGTCCGCACACTGGCGGATTTTCAAAAGATGGGTGAGTTGCAAAAGTTGTTACATGTGCTGGCTTTGCGGATCGGCAACAAAGTGGATGTAACAAAGCTTGCTTCTGTTGTGGGAGTCTCGCGCCCCACGCTCCTTCAATACCTGGAATTCCTTGAAAAGACTTACATTATCAGCCGGCTTCCCGCCTATGCAGGTGGAGATAAGCCCGCTTCACTCGCCAAAAAACTATATTTTTGCGACAATGGCATTGCCGGTATCCTCGCACAGGTCAGCGAGGGCGCGTTATTTGAAAATGCAATCCACAATCAGCTGAGGCGTTTTGGCGATCTGGCATATCTGGCAAAAGGGAGCGAATACGAGATTGATTTTGTCCTGCAAAAAACCGCTCCCATTGCTTTCGAAGTGAAATATCACCCGACATCCTCTGATTATGACAAATTAAGCAGGATTGCGGAAAAGCACCACATACAACAAAAATGGATCATTGGAAAATATGCAACCCCAGGTTGGCAGGATTTTATATGGGGAGGGTTGATATTCTAGGCAGGGGGCCAAGCATTTTAATATCGTTAGTGACAAAATCTGCGTTATACTCCCTTCGCCTATGACCTCCCACATCCGCAACTTCTGCATCATCGCCCACGTGGATCACGGCAAATCCACGCTTGCCGACCGCCTGCTGCAACTGACCGGCGCCATCTCCGAACGCGAGATGACCGAGCAGGTGCTGGACAGTATGGACCTCGAACGCGAGAAAGGCGTCACCATCAAAGCCTCCGCGGTGCGCATGTATTACACCGCCAGGGACAATCAAAAGTACGAAATCAATTTGATTGATACGCCCGGTCACGTGGACTTCGGCTACGAGGTCAGCCGCGCGCTCAAGGCGTGTGAAGGCGCGGTGCTGGTTGTGGACGCCACGCAGGGCATCGAAGCGCAGACGCTGGCGAATCTCTATCAAGCGCTCGACGCCGACCTCATCGTCATCCCCGTCATCAACAAAATTGACCTGCCCTCCGCGCGTCCCGACGAAGTGGCTGAGGATGTCGGGAGCCTGCTCGGGGTCCCGCCTGAATCGGTCATCCGCATTTCGGCGAAGGAAGGCGTCAACGTGGATCAGATCCTCGAGGCGATCGTCACGTTTATCCCGCCTCCAAAAGACGCGGATGATGTCCCCCTGCGCGCGCTCGTTTTCGATTCACATTACGATCCGTACAAGGGCGTCATCGCCTACGTGCGCGTGGTGGAGGGCATGATCAAACAGAACGACGTCCTGCGCATGTTCGCCACGAAAGCCGACCTGCGCCCCGTCGAGATCGGCATCTTCGCGCCGGGCATGAAACCCGTTGACAGGTTGGGGTCGGGGGAGGTCGGATACATCGCCACCGGATTCAAGACCGTGCACGAGTGCCGTGTGGGAGATACGATCACGAACGCGGCGCGTCCCGCCTCGGACCCTTTGCCTGGGTACCGCCACCCCAAGCCGATGGTCTTCGCCGGGATCTATCCCGTGGAGGCGGACGACTATTCCGACCTGCGCGAGGCGCTCGAAAAACTGCAACTCAATGACGCATCGTTGACCTACCAGCCCGAAACTTCGCAGGCGCTGGGATTCGGTTTCCGCGCCGGCTTCCTCGGTCTCTTTCACATGGAGATCATCCAGGAACGCATCGAGCGTGAATACGATCTGGACGTTCTCTTCACCGCGCCATCGGTGGAATATCAGGTCTTGATGATTGACGACGAGATCATCCCGGTCGACTCGCCTGCCGAACTGCCGGACGAATCGCAGATCGTCGAGATCCGCGAACCGTGGATGACCATCGAGATCATCACGCCTACCGAATATTACGGTCCCATCATGGATCTGGTCACCAAGCGGAGAGGCATGTTCAAGGGACAGGAATATCCCGCGCCGCACCGCGTGCAACTCGATTTCGAGATCCCGCTTTCGGAGATCATCGTGGATTTCTTCGACGACCTGAAGTCGCGCACGAGAGGGTATGCTTCGCTCGATTACCAATTCCTCGAATATCGCCCCGACGAATTGCAGAAACTGGAGATCCTCGTCAACGGCGAGTCGGTGGATGCGCTGGCAACCATCGTCCACAAGAAGGACGCATATCACAAGGGTCAGCGCCTCATCACCAAACTGAAGGAGTTGATCCCGCGTCAATTGTTCGATGTCGCCATCCAGGCAGCCGCGGGCGGACGCGTCATCTCGCGCGCCAACGTCAAAGCCACGCGCAAGGACGTGCTGGCGAAATGTTACGGCGGCGACATCACGCGCAAAAAGAAACTTCTGGAGAAACAGAAGAAGGGCAAGAAACGTCTCAAGATGGTCGGCAACGTGGAGATCCCCCAGGATGCGTTCATGGCGGTCCTGAGGCTGGAAGAGGAATAACATGTAGGGACAGGGCTTGCTCCTGTCCAGGATGACCGCAAGGGCCATCCCTACGGAGAAATTATTTATGAAAGATTGGAAACGCTGGCTCCCCGGAGCAATCATCAGTATCGGCTTGATCGCCGTCTTTTTGTATTTCGTGGACTTCGGCGAAATGGTGGACGCCATCCGCAACGCGAATTACGCCATGCTGGGCATTGCGTTCGCGCTGGGCTTTCTCTGGATCGCCATCCGCGCGCAGGTCTGGCGGACGCTGCTTCGAAACCGCGCCTCGTATAGCGCGGTCTTCTGGACGGTCGGTGAAGGGTACTTCCTGAACAACTTCCTGCCGTTCAGACTCGGCGAATTGGGGCGCGCCTTCCTGCTCAGCCGCAAATCGGAAATGAAGTTCATGGAGATACTGCCCACCATCGTCATCGAGCGCGTGGTGGACCTGGGTTTTACGGCCGTGGTTCTGCTTGCCTCCCTGCCGTTCGTGGTTAAAGCGGAGGGGGCGGAACGCGCCGGGACGATCGTCGGCGTGGTGGTCGTTATCGGGCTTGTCCTCATGTACATCCTTGCCCGCAGCAACAAATGGGCGTTGGATATTTTCCACAAGTTGAGCGCGCGCTGGCCCGTTTTGCAGCGCGTGGGCGGCAACTTCCTCGAGTCCTTCTTCGCCGGGTTGAGCGTGCTGACAGACGGCTGGCTCTTCCTGCGCTTCATCTTTTGGATGGCTCTCAACTACGGGCTTGCCGTCGTCTCCTATTATTTCATCATCCGCGCCTTCTTCCCCGAGGCGACCCTCGTCTGGGCGATGTTCGGATTGGGAGCAGCCGCATTGGGGAACGCGATCCCTGCTCTGCCGGGAGGGGTCGGCACGTTGGAAGGCGCTTTTGGCGGCGCGCTGATCCTCCTGACCGGCAACGAGTCCGTTTCGTTCGCGACCGCATTGAGCGTTCGTTTGTATAACTACATCAACAGCACAGTGATCGGCGGCATCGGTCTGGCGCGCGAAGGGCAGACGCTTTCCGGCATCTACGAACAGTTGAAGAACCTGCGCGCCAGACAGGGCGAAGAGATCAATCCATAGATCATGTTCCCGCTTTACGATACGGCGCGCTCGCGCAAGTTCCCGCTTATCAACCTCGCCCTGATCGCCGCGAACGCGCTGGCTTTCCTGTACGAACTGCAAATGGGACCCGACGCGCTCCAGCAGTTCCTCTCCGCCTGGGGGTTGGTCCCCGCCCGTCTGCTGGCTGACCCGACGAACACCTGGAACACGATCTACTCATCCATGTTCCTGCACGGCGGCTGGTTCCACATCCTCAACAATATGTGGGTACTCTATATCTTCGGCGATAACGTGGAAGCGCGCATGGGAAGCCTCAAATACCTGGTCTTTTACCTGCTCAGCGGCACCGCGGCCGGACTCCTGCAAACGTACATCCTGCCGACCAGCCAGGTCCCGATGATCGGCGCGAGCGGCGCGATCGCCGGAGTGCTGGGCGCCTATCTCGTTCTCTTCCCGCGCTCGCGCGTGGCGAGTCTCGTCCCCATCCTGTTCATCTTCACGGTCGTCGAAATCCCCGCGTTCATCTATTTGTTGTTCTGGTTTCTCTCGCAGTTGTATTCAGGGTTGTTCGCCATTCAAGGCGGCGGCGGGAGCGGCATCGCATGGTGGGCGCACATCGGCGGCTTTATGTTTGGACTGGTCGTGTCCTTCGTCTTTGCGAGGAGAAGGACACATTATCGAAATTACTAGGACATGTCATGCTGAACGAAGTGAAGCATCTCCTTCACGATGGGGGATTGCTTCGCCTTCGGCTCGCAATGACATTTTAGGAGACAAATGACTCGACGTTACCTCATCACCGGCGGGGCGGGATTTATCGGTTCGAACTACGCCCGCAGGCTGATTCAGCGAAATGAGCATGTCACCATCTTCGACAACTTGTCCCGCGCCGGCGCGCCCCGCAACGTGGACTGGCTGAAGAGTCAATTCGGGGACGACGCGTTCAGGCTCATCGTCGGGGACGTGCGAAGCGCTGACCGGATCGCAGAAGCGGCAAAGGACGCCGACGTCCTCGTCCATTTGGCGGGGCAGGTCGCGGTGACGACATCCGTAACAAACCCGAGGGAGGACTTCGAAGCGAACGCCCTGGGCACGTTCAACGCGCTCGAAGCCGCGCGGCTTTCGGGGCGCGACCCGATCTTCATTTACGCCTCCACGAACAAGGTCTATGGCGGCATGGAAGATGTCAGGTTGATCGAGAAACCCACGCGCTGGCTGTACGCGGATTTGGAACACGGCTGCCCCGAATCACAGCCTATTGATTTCCATTCGCCCTACGGGAATAGCAAAGGCGCAGGCGATCAATACACACGCGATTACGCGCGCATCTATGGATTGCGTTCTGTGGTGTTTCGCCAGAGTTGTATTTATGGGCCGCGTCAATTCGGCATCGAAGACCAGGGCTGGCTGGCGTGGATGACCATCGCGGCGGTGACGGGACGCCGCATCACGATCTACGGCGACGGCAAACAGGTGCGTGACGTGCTGCACGTGGAAGACTTGTTGAACGCCTACGATGCCGCCATCGAAAAGATAGATGTCGCCAAGGGACAGATCTACAACATGGGCGGCGGGACGCGCAACGTGATGGCTGTCTGGGCGGAGTTCGGTCCCATCCTTGAGCGCCTGCTTGGCAAGAAGATCGAAGTTGACCGCGCCGATTGGCGTCCCGGCGACCAGCGCGTCTTCTATGCCGACTTTCGCAAAGCCCAACGCGAACTCGGCTGGGAACCGAAGATAGATTTGGAAGAAGGGATCGAGAGGCTGTTCAATTGGGTGGAGGAGAATCGGGAGTTGTTTTAGTTTCTTCTTATTGAAGGACTATTGACCTAACTTGAAAGGAACAAAAATTGTAACAACTTGGAAGTAGGTACTGAATTGTTATTCGAAATGGGTAAAGGAGAAAAGGAATTTGTTTGACTGAGATACATTCTGCTTAGACGGCGAAAGTTGTCTATTATTATTCAATCGGGCTATAATTGTGATTGGAGATTTGCCCATGAAATTGCCTCTTAATCAAATTCTTAAAGGTGATTGTGTTGAAAATCTAAACGCATTGCCTGAAAAATCCATTGACCTTATTTTCGCTGACCCGCCGTATAACTTACAACTGCAAAATGAGTTGCATCGTCCAAACATGACGTTGGTTGATGCTGTTGACGATCAATGGGACCAATTCGCTTCCTTTGAAGCCTACGATGAATTTTCCCGCAATTGGCTTGCTGCTTGTAAAAGAGTATTAAAACCCACTGGAACAATTTGGGTGATTGGTTCATATCACAATATCTTTAGGGTTGGGACAATTATGCAGGATTTGGGCTTTTGGTTTCTGAACGATGTGATTTGGGTCAAAACAAATCCGATGCCGAATTTTAGAGGCGTGAGGTTTACTAATGCTCATGAAACGCTAATTTGGGCAAGTTCGGGTAAGGGCGCGAAATATACTTTTAACCATCATGCCATGAAAGGCTTGAATGAAGAAAAACAAATGCGTTCTGATTGGTGGTTGCTTTCGTTGGCAACTGGTTCAGAACGAGTCAAGGATGAAAATGGCGATAAAGCACATTCAACCCAAAAACCTGAGGCTTTGCTTTATCGAGTTATCCTTGCATCAAGTAATCCTGGCGATGTCGTTCTCGATCCGTTTTTCGGTAGCGGTACAACAGGTGCTGTCGCAAAACGACTTCACCGACAATGGATTGGCATTGAGAGAGAAGAAAAGTATATAAAAGTGGCACAAAGGAGAATTGACGCCATTCAACCAGAAATGTTTGACTTACAGACTTTCGATGTAAAGAGCAAAAGCAAATCCGCGCCGAAGGTGGAGTTTTCGGTACTCGTTGAGAATGGTTTTCTGCAGCCGGGACAAAAATTGTTTTTCTCAAAAGACAAATCTCGGTTCGCCACTATTAAACCCGATGCTCAACTTCGCACGGCTGATGGTTTTGAGGGAAGTATCCACAAAGCAGGAAGCCATTACATGAAGGGATCCCCTTGCAACGGCTGGGAACATTGGTATTTACAGGAAAATGGCGGCCTGATTAGCCTTGGCGAAGTCCGCGAGAAATATAGAATTGAAAAGGGTCTTTACGATGAGCAGCCAGGTTAAGGAAATCATAAACAAAACTGCCCTCCAAATGTTGGAGGACAGTATGTCTGCGAAAAATATCCGCAAAATGGTTCGTAAACACGAAACAAAAGTTCATTTCGTGCCAATACGATACCGCATCATCGGGGGAATTTTGCAAGGACTCAACATTAAGTTTGGTAATTTCATAGAGCATTTGATGAGAAATATTGTTGAAATTGATGCTGGTGTGAATGTCTTGAAGGAATCTGGAAAGAAAATCAAACTTTTCTTCACTCATCAAACCGACGCGCTGATTGACGCTTACATTACCAACAGACAGTTGCCCAACAGTCCCGATGATTGTACAGATCTTTTCGACGGTTTACTGAGGGAGATATTGGCAATCGAAAGTAGGGCGACTGATGAGCAAAGGCAGGGTATTACAAAGGATGTTGACGGATTGTTTCAAACCAGTGACGGTTTGATTGTTTACACTGAACTTAAGTATAACGATGACCATGATACAGGAAAGTTTGTTGACATAAATCGTAAGTTCCTAAAAACATGGGCGGGATTAGCTGTTCGGTATCAGATTCAATCCACAAACCAACTTTTGCCGATCTTATACTATTTCAATCCAAGGAAAAGATACGGCCCGATTTATGTGCCAGGCAAAAACATTATGCGCGGCTCTCAATTATTTGAGCGCTTCCTGCACACAAGTTATGAAGATGTTGACGGCTATTTATCGGAAATAGGGGATGACCCGGAAATCTTGGCAATCTTTGACAAGATGTATAACATGGTACGGGATCAAGATCTGAGATAAGTATGAATCGTCTCCTCTTGTAGAACAAACTCAACACCAGCGCCCCCGAAAGCCCCAAAATGAAATCCACGATCGTGTCTTCCAAACAAAGACCTCCGAGTTCTTCGAGAACTCGGAGGTCTGCTTTTTAGACTAAATCTCAAAATCTCCGATCCAGATTGCCCAGTCAATGGCATTTGCCATCGGTTATCTTCCGCGGTCCTCGCGCAGGAGTTCAAGTGAAGCAGGCGCGTTTGTAGGAGCCTTGAAACGTCTGTGTTGGATGGAGTTCAATACCCTGGCTTGTTCAAGGCGGCGTTTCTCTGTGTTCACTGCCTGTGAAAGCAGAACAATAACCTGTACATTTAGAGAGAGGTCATTGACTTTTGCCAACGAGTGAATGCGCCTATACAGGTCATCGGGCAGATTGCGGATGTGAAGCGTTTTCATGGTTACTTTGATTAAAAAACAATCTCGACATATAAGAAGTGTCAGCTCTTCCTATACAACAAACTCAACACCAGCGCCCCCGAAATCCCCAAGACAAAATCCATGATCGTGTCTTCCAGTCCGCGCACCATGTGAGTGCCGAGGAAATGGTCCGCGAAGTTTTCGTAGAATTCCCAGAAGACCGCCGTGGTCCCTGTGCAGGTAAAGGCGAAAATGATCTGGATGGGGAGCGGAATATCCCCAACGATTCCTTGCGAGTTGCGGATGAGGGAACGATAAAAATACGTGATCGTCACGCCGCCCATGAAATGCGTGGGAACATCCAGGATGGGATACAAGTCATAGAGACGGAATGCCAGCCCGAACAGATAAAACCCGAACACGCTCAACGGCGCCCAGGCGGATTCTTTTAGTGTGATAACGATCCAATTGAAGAATAGCGATTTCCTTTGCATGAATGACCTCGGCGGTTGTTTTAATTGTCATTTCGAGCGGAGCGAGAAATCTTGCCCGATGGGGAAGAAGATTTCTACCCTACGGGCACGATGTCTGCCGCTGGCGCGGTTTCGAAACGACAAGTCATCGGAATGGCTTAGAAACCGATGTATTTTATCCTTGAAAAGCCGCTCTGTCATACGGACCCACATTCCCTCTTCGGTTCGGATATAATCCCCCCGCCCATGAAAATCCTGACCGTGCTCACTTATTACCGCCCGCATACCTCGGGTCTCACCATTTATGCGGAGCGTCTCGCCAAAGCCTTCGCCAGACGCAGACATCAAGTCACGGTGATGACCGCACAATACGATCCATCCCTGCCGCGCGAAGAGATGATGGACGGCGTCAAGGTCGTCCGCGTGCCGGTCCTGTTTCGCATCAGCAAAGGCGTCATCGCCCCCACGTTCGGTTTTGTGGCGACGAAACTTGTCTGGCAGCACGACGTTGTACAGATGCACCTGCCTCAATTCGACGCGCCCGGCGTTGCCTTGCGCGGACGTCTCTTCGGCAAGCCCGCCGTCCTCACCTATCACTGCGACCTGCAACTCCCCACCGGACCCTTCAACCGCTTCGTCAACACCGTGGTGGATTTTCAAAACAACATGGCGGGGATGTTCGCGAATCATATTGTGACCTACACACAGGACTACGCCGACCACTCCCCCTACCTCTCACGCTACGCCTCCAAACTGACCCCGATCCTGCCTCCCGTCGAAATGCCGGATCCACCCCCCGGCGCGGTCGAGGCGTTCGCGAAGGAACATCACGTCAGGGAGCGTCGTCCCGTGATTGGCATGGTGACGCGCTTCGCCTCCGAAAAAGGCGTGGAAGTTTTGTTGGACGCTTTGCCAATCATCCTGAAAAAATATCCCAACGCGCAGGTGCTTTATGCCGGTCAACATCTGAACGTGATGGGAGAGCAGGCATACTTCGACCGTCTGTACCCGAGAATCCGCGAATACGAGGAAACCGGTCACTGGACGTTCCTCGGCAATCTCTCGCCTGTCGAATTGTCGGCGGTCTATCCCAACCTCGACGTGTTGACCGTCCCCTCGCTCAACTCCACCGAGGCGTTCGGCCTCGTGCAGATCGAAGCGATGATGAACGGCGTTCCGTGCGTCGCATCCGCGTTGCCGGGGGTGCGGCAGCCGGTGTCCATGCACGGGATGGGACGCGTCGCCAAAATTGGCGATTCGGCTCATTTGGCGGAATCCATTCTCGAGGTCCTGAATGAACCGAAAAAGTTCAAGGGCGATATCGAAGCGATCAGGAAGTCCTACGATCCCGATTCCATCGCCCGGGAATATGAAATCTTGTTTGAAAGGTTGATGAAGAAAGGAAGGTAAAAATGGAAACGTTTGGGATCAATCTCTGGTTTCTTTTGATCCAGGCGACCTTCGTCGTTCTGCTCATCGGGTTGCCGATCATTTCCTTGATCGACCTTGCGAAGAAAAAGTTGAGCGGCACAACGCTGGCGTTGTGGGCGCTCATCATTTGCGCTATTCCGGTTTTGGGAGCGCTGGCATACTGGATCGTCAAACCCTCTGCGGATGCCAGGCAGTGAATTTATGGAATGACCTCGAAGCCTTGATCGGGAAAATGACTGTCGAAGGCAAACACTGTTTCGACGTTGTGTCTCCTCATGGTGTCGAAACTGGCGTTGTCAACCAGACTGATCTGGCGGCGATTTGTTTTGATCACGGCTTTCACGATGGCGTTGTGAAGTTCCTCGTCCAGCCATTCCACTTCGATGAAAGGGATGATGTCGTTGTGCAAAATGGACACAGCCTCGAGCCCGATGCGGCGTTGAATCAGGGCGATGCTTTCCACAAGGACGTAGTTGTTGCAAACCAGGTTCTGTTCCTCTTCGATCAAGCGCTGCCAGGTTTGCATGGCCCGATCGTGATCGGGATCGTCCTCGTTCACCAATGCAAGCAGGGCAGAGGTATCCACGTAGATCATGACGCGTAGATTTCCTCGAGATATTTGTCGTGATTGATCGCCAGGTCTTTTTTGCCTTCGATGTCTCGAAACTTTGCCTTCCTGATCTTTTCCAGGCCCGCCAGCGCGCGGCGTTTCTTCTTCGATCGTTCAGGGTCTTTCGCAGCGGTCGTCACGTAAACCGCCACGCTCTCGCGCACCAATTTGGCGACCGGCACCTTGCGCGCCCTTGCCAGAGCCTTCAACGCCTTGACCTGCTCTTCCGTCAACTGGATCATCATTCGTACCATACGACCTCGATTCTGCTATCACTTTTTTGAAAGCGCTATCATTATATCACCCATGACCAATCGTCAATCGAAGGATTTCCTCTTCCTCCACCTCCGCGACCTGCCCTACTTCCGCGCCTTTTTGCGCGCGGTGGAGAGTTCGTATTACCAGGATTTACCCCTGCCCGCGCCGGTCTATGACGTGGGATGCGGCGACGGTCACTTTGCCTCTTTGACCTTCGACCGGAAAATTGACGTGGGACTCGACCCCTGGCACGGACCCATCCACGAGGCGAGGAAATTCGGCGCGTACAAATCCCTCGTCGAAGCGGACGGTTCACGCGCCCCGTTTCCTGATGCCCACTTCTCGAGCGGATTCAGCAACTCGGTCCTCGAACACATCCCGCACATTGACGATGTGTTGAAGGAGACCGCCCGCGTGTTGAAAAAGGATGCGCCGTTCTATTTCTGTGTGCCGAACACGAGGTATCTGAGCGAACTCTCGCTCTCGCGCGTATTGGGCAAAGGTTATACCGATTGGTTCCGCAAGATCTCCCGCGTCCATCACGCGGACGAGCCCGAGGTGTGGCGGGAACGCCTGGAACGCGCCGGGTTCGAACTCATCCGCTGGTGGCACTACTTTTCTCCCTCCGCGATGCGCGTGTTAGAATGGGGTCACTACTTCGGCGTTCCATCGGTGTTCGCGCGCGTCCTCACTGGCAGATGGATACTTTCGCGGACGGGATGGAATTTGTATTTCACGAGGAAATTTGTGGAAAAATACGCGTCGCCGGAACCCATAGGGAACGGGACGTTCACGTTTTACATCGCGAGGAGAAAGTAGACAGGCAAACAAGTAGACACGTAAACAAGAGTCTGACGTGTGTACCTGTTTACTGATGTACTTGTATACCAATCCCATGTCCTTCGACGAGAACTATTTCTCCTCCCACACCTACGCACACGTCACCTTCGCCAGATACAGCATGTACTGGTGGTCGAACCGCTTCTACGCCATGCTGGCGCGCAGATACGGCAGGCGCGGCGCGCGCCTGCTCGAGGTGGGATCAGGCATGGGGCATCTCACAGGGCAACTCGAAGATACATTTGAAACGTATGGCATTGACCTCAACCATTGGGCGGTGAAAAAATCCAAAGAGGTCGTGAGGGAGTCCCTTTTACTGACCGCCAGCGCGCAGGAACTCCCGTTTAGAAACGACTCATTTAACGTCGTTATCATCAAGCACATTGTGGAGCATTTACCCGACCCGAAGAAAGCGATCGAGGAGATCGGACGCGTCACCGAACCGGGCGGCACGCTCATCCTTGCCACGCCGAACCTCGACTCCCTGCTCAAACCGTGGAAGGGCGACAAGTGGATCGGCTACCAGGACCCGACGCACATTTCCCTGAAGCGCCCAAGGGAATGGACGGGTATGATCGAGAGGGCGGGGTTTGATGTGTATGACATTTTCTCCGACGGTTTCTGGGATGTGCCGTACGTCCGTTTTGTGCCGAACATGATCCAGAAATTGTTCTTCGGTTCGCTCGGCGGATTTCAGGCGATCACAGGCTTGGTCTTTCTCCCTTATCGTTGGGGCGAGAGCATCATTGTGATCGCGCGGAAGCAGGTCGGAAGGTAGACAGGTACACAAGTAGACAAGTAAACAAGCAGACAAGTAGACAGATAGATAAACAAATACGGTACACGCAACATTACGAAGTATCCCGCAGGGACGCACCACCCACAACGCATCACGCAACAATAATCCTATGGCTGATAATCATCAACAAGATCAACCTCCCTTCGACGAACCCAGCGTTCTCGATTACGTCAAATCCCTGTTTCGGTTTGGCGGCGAACGGATTCGACTACCGGAATTCGAGAAACAGCCAGCAATTAGCAATCAGCAATTAGCTGTTGGCGTTCAACCTGAGGAACCTCATCCTTCATCCTTCATCCTTCATCCTTTACAAACTCCCTTCCCCTGGCGTTCCCTCCTCGCCCTCCTCTTCGCATTGATCGGACAAAACACTTTCGAGCCGCCGCCAACAACCTCTCCGCTTGGATTTGCATTTTACATCGCGGCGTTCGTCCTGTTGGGATGGGCGATCCATCGCGGCGAATGGACTCTTCCCTCACCCCCATCCCCTCTCCCTCAGGGAGAGGGGCGCAGGGGTGAGGGGGAAGGCAGTGATCCACTCACCTACCGCCGCGTTGCCCTGTTCGTCAGCCTCGCGCTTGCGTTTTGGGCGTTTGCGATTCTTGGGGATAATCTCTTCACGACGACCAATGTCATTGTCTGGGGTCTCGCGGTCGCCTTGTTTATCCGGGCTTTCTGGCTCGACGGCGCGAAAAGGCTGACGGGCATCGCAAACTTTTTCAAACGCGACTCGTGGACGATCACCTTTTCGCGCTGGTCTTTGCTCCTCATCGCCGCGACCGCGCTTGTTTTTTTCTATCGTTTCTATCAGACCGCGAACGTCCCGCCCGAACCGTTCAGCGACCACGCCGAAAAGATCCTCGACGTGTACGACATCACGCAGGGCGAAACGCGCATCTTCTTCCCGCGCAACACCGGACGCGAGTCCTTCCAGATGTATTGGACGCTTCTCATCGCGAACGTCTTCGGCACGGGGCTTTCGTACCTCAGTCTCAAACTCGGCACAGCCATTCTTGGTTTTCTAACGCTTCCTTTTGTTTATCTTCTCGGAAAAGAGATCGGAGGACCGCGCGTGGGACTCCTCGCCTTCATTTTGACGGGGGTCGGCTACTGGCCCAACGTTGTCAGCCGCGTTGGACTGCGCTTTCCGCTCTATCCGCTCTTCGTCGCGCCGACGCTCTTTTTCCTCATCCGCGGCTTGCGGACGCGGAACCGGAACGACTTCATCCTCTCGGGCCTCTTCCTGGGACTCGGCTTGCACGGCTACAGTCCCATGCGGATCGTGCCTATTGTTGTCATCGTTGCATTCCTGTTGTATTGGCTTCATTCACAGTCCAAAGGCGCGCGCAGGAATTTACCCGTCTGGCTGGCGATCCTCGCTTTGACTTCACTGCTCGTCTTCCTGCCTCTCCTGCGTTACTGGGTTGACCATCCAACGGAGTTTGGTTTCCGCGCCTTCTCGCGCTTGAGCGGAACGGAACAGGCGCTGCCCGGTCCCGCCTATGAGATCTTCTTCTCGAACGCATGGAAAGCCCTCAAGATGTTCAACTTCGACGACGGCGAGATCTGGGTACATTCCGTCACGCATCGCCCCGCGTTGGACGTGGTCTCCGCGGCGTTGTTCGCGTTGGGCGTCGTACTGTTGCTCATTCGTTACGCGCGCGAACGTCACTGGCTGGATTTGTTCCTTTTGGCATCCATTCCATTGTTGCAGTTGCCTTCGTCGCTTTCGCTGGCGTTCCCCGGCGAGAATCCCGCGTTGAACCGCGCGGGAGGCGCGTACATTCCCGCGTTCGTTATCGGGGCGTTGGCGCTCGATGGTCTCCTCACCAGCTTTGGGCGTGGGAAGATGCGAAGCGTCCTGCTGTGGGGATTGGCGGGACTCCTGTTGTTCGTCTCTGCATCCCAGAATTACAATCTGGTCTTCGATCAGTATTACAACTCGTTCCGCCAGGGATCGTGGAACACGTCCGACATGGGCAGGGTCATCCGGGAGTTCGAGCAGACCTATGGACGGACGGATACGGTCTGGATCGTGCCGTATCCGCATTGGGTGGATACGCGTTTGCCAGCGGTGTGGGCGGGCATCCCGAATCGCGACATGGCGATGTGGCGGGAGAACCTGCCGACTACGTTAGAATTAACGGGACCCAGGCTGTTCATGGTGCGCGCCAATTTGGAACAACAGGAGTTCAACGACACGGAAACGCTGGACGCGTTGAAATCGTTGTATCCGGACGGGCAGTTGCGCCTGTTCGATTCGGACGTGCCGGGTCACGACTTTTGGATCTATTTTGTGCCTCGATAACTTCGTCATTGCGAGGAGGTCTGAGCGGAGCGTAGCGAAGTCGAAGACCGACGAAGCAATCTCCAACACCATGCGGGAGATTGCTTCGCTCGCTGGCGATCGCTCGCAACACTTGCACATGGCGCAAGTGCAGGTGTGACAGCAAAGCCATATGAATTATCGCGAAAAACATCCCTGGATTTACGACGTCCTCTTCCTGCTTGTCTTTCTGCTGGCAGGTTATTTGCGTTTGGCCGGGGTGGACTGGGGCGAGGGACAACACCAGCACCCGGATGAAAACTTCCTGACGGGCGTGCTTGGCAGTTTGCGCGCCCAGGTTTGCAGGGACGAAACCATCCCCGTGGACGCCTGCCCGGAGGACCGGAAACGCTGGCTGTCCATCGGCGAATACTTCGACAGCAGGACCTCGCCTCTCAATCCGTACAACCGCGGGTACAACTTCTTCGTTTACGGCAACCTGCCGATGACCATCGTCCGCATCGCGGCGGACGCGAGCGGTCAATTCGACGTAAAGACGCTGGGGCGTCAGTTCTCCGCGCTGGCGGACCTGTTCACGATCTTCTTCCTCTATCTCCTCGTCTCGCGCATGTACGGGCGCAGGGTCGCGCTGCTCGCCTCGCTCTTCTCCGCCTTGACCGTCATGCAGATCCAGCAATCGCACTTCTTCACGACGGACCTGTTCGTCAACGCGTTTGCCTTTCTCGCCATCTACTTCGCAGTCGAAATCGTAAATCGTCCCCTCCCACTTTCCACTTCCCACTTTCCACTTTCCACTTCCCACCTTCCATCTTCCACTTTCCACTTTCCACTTTCCACTTTCTACTCACTATTCTCCAATCCCCTCTTCCTCCTCAGCCTCGGCTTCGGCGTCGCCTTCGGCATGGCAATGGCGTCGAAGGTCAACATCTATCCGTTAGCCGTTCTCCTGCCGGGCGCGTTCATCCTGCGCTACTTCATTACGGATCGTCATGCGCTTGCCACCCCTCTCCCTGAGGGAGAGGGACAGGGTGAGGGCAAAACCATCCACCGTCCACCGTCCACTGATTACTGGTTACTGATTGCTGTCTGCCTCATCGCCGGCGGACTCGCCGCGCTCCTCTCCTTCCGCGTCTTCCAACCCTACGCCTTCGATGGGATCGGTCTCAACGAACAATGGATCGCGAATATCCAGGAACAGCGCATCCAGGCAAAAGGCGACGCCGACCTGCCGTGGAACCTGCAATGGGCGCGGCGCTCGCATTTATATTCATTCGAGAATCTAACTGTTTGGGGTTTGGGTCTTCCGCTCGGCATCCTCGCGTGGATCGGCTTCCTCTACATGGGCTGGCGGATCCTCAAAGGCGAATGGCGTCACGCGCTCCTTTGGGGTTGGACGGCGGCGTATTTTATATGGCAATCCCTTCAATTCAACCCCACCATGCGCTACCAATTGCCCATCTATCCGCTGCTCGCGATGATGGCTGCCTGGGTGGTCTTCGAACAATTACCAATTACTAATTACAAAGCACGTACTTCGTATTCCGTACTGCGTACCATCCTCGCCCTCGTCGTCATCGCCCTAACCGCCGCCTGGGCGTTCGCCTTCCAAAGCATCTACTTGCGCGAAGAACCGCGCATCGCCGCCTCGCGCTGGATCTTCCAGAACGTGCCGGGTCCCATCAACGTGGAATACCAGACGCGCAACTCCGCCTATAACCAGCCGCTTCCCTTTCCAACCGGCGGATTCATCCGTAATGGCATCCCCTACGACACGACCTTCGTCGCGAACGTTGACGGACTGATCGAATCGGTCAAACTGGGATACGCGGCGAACACGTCCGCTTCACCCTCGACCCTCAGCCTGATCCTGTCCGATGCGCCTGATCCCACCCCCGAACAGATCCTCGCCGCCGCCTCGCTGACGGCCGACCTCCCGCCCGGCGGCGACTCACGCGGCAGTGAAGTCACCCTCAAATTGGACCGACCGATCCCCGCCACAAAGGGAACGCAATACTTCCTCCGCCTCGAAGTGGACGAAGGGATGCTCCTCGTCAACGGCGCGTCCGTCGTCAACGAAACGGACTACGATTACGGGCTTCCCTTCCGCATAGACGGCTACGACGCCTTCGGCGGCATCTATCGCGGCGACCTGAACCTGCAAGTCTATTGGGACGACAACGAGGACAAACTCAATCGCTTCGTGGATGTCCTCAGCGAAGGGGATTACATCTTCATCCCCACCAACCACCAATACGCGCAGATCACGCGCCTGCCGGAGCGTTACCCCCTCACCACGCTGTACTACCGCGAACTGATGGGCTGTCCCTTCGGCGCGGACATCATCGCGTGTTACCACGCAGCGAAGCCGGGAGATTACGAAGGCAGGCTCGGCTTTGATTTGGTCGCGGTCTTCGAGACCTTTCCCAAACTCGACCTCCCCCTCCTCGGCGAAATTCAGATCAACGACCAGTACGCGGAGGAAGCGTTCACCTTTTACGATCATCCGAAGGTCTTCATCTTCAAAAAGAACGCGGACTTCGACGCCGCACAGGTCCGCGCAACGCTCAGCGCCGTTGACCTGGGCAAAGTCGTCCGCCTCACGCCGCGCCAGTTCGACGATTACTCCAGCCTGCTCCTCCCCGCGGACAGACTCGCCAGTCAGCGCGCCGGCGGCACGTGGTCTCAGCTGTTCGATTACGACTGGCTCCAGAACAAATATCCAATTCTCGGGTTGGTCATTTGGTACATCTTCATTTTCATTCTGGGGCTGGCTGTCTACCCGATCATCCGCCTCGCCATGCCCGGTCTGGCAGACAAAGGCTATCCACTCAGCCGCGCGCTGGGACTGGTTCTCTTCGCCTACCTCGCCTGGCTGGCTGGCTCGCTCGAGATTCCCTACACGCGCGCCACCATTGCGGTCGTCTTCGGTCTCGTCCTCCTGATCGGCGCGATCCTTGCCTACATCCAACGCGACGAACTGCGCGGAGAATGGAGGAGCAAACGCGCGTACTTCCTGATGATCGAAGGCTTGTTCCTCGCCTTCTTTCTCATTGACCTGCTCATCCGCCTCGGCAACCCCGACCTGTGGCATCCCGCCAAGGGCGGCGAGCGCCCGATGGACTTCTCGTATTTCAACGCGGTCATCAAAAGCACGTCCTTCCCGCCGTACGATCCGTGGTTTGCGGGCGGCTACATCAACTACTACTACTACGGCTTCGTCATCGTCGGCACGCCCGTCAAACTGCTCGGCATCGTCCCATCCATTGCTTACAACTTTATCCTGCCGACCTTGTTTGCCACAGTTGGTATTAGTGCATTTTCCATCGGTTGGAATCTTCTCTCGAGTCCCCTCTCCCAGCGGGAGAGGGCGGAGGGTGAGGGCGAGTCTTCATCCTTCATCCTTCATCCTTCATCCTTGATTGCCGGTCTCTCCGCCTCCCTCCTCGCCATCCTCCTCGGCAACCTCGGCACGCTTCAACTCCTCTACCAGAAAATGCAGCAACTCGGCGCGGCGGGCGCGTTCAGTTGGGAGGCAAACCTCGTTCAGCGATTGACCTGGGCGTGGCAGGGATTCCTGATGACCCTCAAAGGCATCTCGCTTCCCATCGGACCCGGAGACTGGTACTGGAACCCGAGCCGCGTCGTCCCGCCCGGACCGGATAACTCGATCACCGAATTTCCCCTCTTCACCTTCCTCTACAGCGACCTGCACGCGCACATGATCGTCATGCCGATTGCCCTGCTCGCCATCGGTTGGGCGCTGTCAGCGGTGGCGGCGCGCGGGAGGTGGAAGAATCAGGCGTCGGCGGGGCTGGGACTCGTGATCGGCGGTCTGATCGTCGGCGCGGTGTATCCCACCAACCTGTCCGACACGTACACTTATCTTTTGCTCTGCGTCGTCGCGTTGGGCTATTCCATTTTGCGGTATTCCGATTTGGATCTCGTCAAACGCATCGCCCTGGCAATTGGCGCGGTCGGCGCGTTGTATCTGCTCTCGCGTTTCATGTACGAACCGTATCGCGTATGGTACAGCCAGGCGTATAGCGCGCTCGAACCGTGGAAGGGACCGTTTACGCCCATCGCGTCTTATCTTACGATGTGGGGCGTGTTCCTGTTCATCGTGACTTCGTGGATGGTTTGGGAGACGCGCGAATGGATGCGGCTTACGCCGCTCTCCGCATTGAAAAACCTCAAGCCGTATCAACTATTGATCGAAGGCGCGCTGGTGGCTCTCGTGGTGGCGCTGCTGGCGTTGCAGTTCGTTGGCGCCAGCGTCGGTTGGATCGCGCTGCCGCTCGCGGCGTGGGCGGGCGTGTTATTGTTGAATCCGCATCTGAGCGATGCAAAGCGCTTCGCGCTGTTCCTGATCGGCACGGCGATGTTCATCACCATCCTCGTGGAGGTGGTCGTGGTGCGCGGCGACATCGGGCGGCAGAACACGATCTTCAAATTCTATTTGCAGGCGTGGCTCATGCTCGCCGCGAGCGCGGGCGCCGCGCTGGCGTGGACTTTGCCCGCTTTCTTCAAGTGGCTTCCCGGCTGGCGCGTCTTCTGGCAGACCGCGACGATCGTGTTGATCTCCGTCGCGATGTTGTTCACCGTGACCGGCATATCCGGCAAGATCCGCGACCGCTGGGTCGCCGAAGCCCCGCACACGCTCGACTCGATGACCTTCATGCAGTACGCGCAGTACGACGATTTCGGTCAACGCCTCGACCTGATCGAGGATTACCGCGCCATCCGCTGGATGCAGGATAACGCGCAGGGATCGCCGGTCATCGTGGAGGCGAACTGTCCCGAATACCGCTGGTGCACGCGCTTCACCATTTACACCGGTCTGCCCGGCGTCGTCGGCTGGAATTGGCATCAGCGCCAGCAGCGCGTCTTCACCTCCACCCAGGTGCAGGACCGCGTGAACGAGGTCGGCGAATTCTACAACAGCGCGGAAATCGAATTCGCCAGCGACTTCCTCGAAAAATACGACGTAAGATATATTATCGTCGGTCAACTCGAACGCGCCGCGTATTCGCCCGAAGGCATCGCCAAATTCCGTCATTACGACGGCAAGTACTGGCGCGCGGTCTATCGCGACGGACAAACGGTCATTTACGAAGTGACGCCGTGATATTGATTCGTACCGCGACGCGCTTCGCAGTGTCGCGGTACGTGAAAAGGAATACCATGATCTTCCACATTACGACCCGAACGGCTTGGAATGCAGCCGGGGAAAAAGGCGCATACACCGCCGGGAGTTTGCAGACCGAAGGTTTCATCCATTGTTCGACCCTCACACAGGTCCTGCCGGTCGCCGAGAAATTCTACAAGGGACAAAGCGGACTCGTCCTGCTCGTGATCGAACCGGCGCGTCTTTCCTCGACCTTGAATTGGGAGCCTCCCTCCGGCGGGACTCCACCCCCCGGCGTCCTCCCCGGAGACCTCTTCCCGCACGTGTACGGTCCCATCAACCTGGACGCGGTCGTGTACGTGTTCGATTTCGTGTTCGACTCCACCGGCGCGTTCCAAATGCCGGACCTCTAAAGACTTATCTGTGGTCTCGATACGCCCGCTACTCGACCACCGCCGATCGCCAATCGTAAACTTGTACTAAGCCTGTCGAAGTATCCAATGTCTTCCTTCCTCTCCTGGTACCTCCTCCTCACCCTCCTCGGCTGGATCGCGTTCCCGCTGGCGTATCGTCTCTTCCCCGCGCTGGCGGATCGCGGCTACACCCTTTCGCGCGCCTTCAGCCTGCTGGTCTGGGGATACGTCTTCTGGCTGTCCTCCTCGCTCGGCATCGCGCAGAACGACGCGGGAGGTCTGTTGCTGGCATTGTTCGTCTTGATCGGTTTGAGCGCCTGGGCATTCACGACCGTAGACCGCAGACCACAGACCGATGAACCGTCCACCGTCCACCGTCCACCGTCAATTGTCCAATGGGTGCGGGAAAATTTCAGCCTTGTTCTCACGACCGAACTCCTCTTCCTCCTCGCCTTCGGGTTGTTCGCCTTTTTCCGTTCGGCGAACCCGGAGATCTTCGGCACCGAAAAACCGATGGAATTGATGTTCATCAACGGCATCATGAACTCGCCCACATTCCCGCCGCGCGACCTGTGGCTTTCGGGGTATTCGATCTCGTATTACTACTTCGGCTACGTGATGACCGCCATGCTCGCGAAGTTCACCGGCGTCCATGCGACGATGGCGTTCAACCTCATGCTGGCGCTGATCTTCGCCCTCAGCGCGGTCGGCGCGTATGGGATTTTGTATAACCTGTTGTCGAATCAAAGGTCGAAGGTCGAAGGTCAAAAACCAATCGTAAATTCCCTGCTCGCTCCCCTCTTCCTCCTCCTCGTTTCCAACGTCGAAGGTTTCCTCGAAGTCCTTCACAGACGCGGATGGTTTTGGTCTGATAACACATCCAGGTTTTGGTTGTGGCTTAAAGACATTAATGGAAGATTCTGGCAACCCAACCTGACAACCAATAACTTCTGGACGTGGCTCGACATGAAGGAATTGAGCCAGGCGCCCGCGCAACCGCTGGGATGGTTCCCCGACCGCTCCTGGTGGTGGTGGCGCGCCTCGCGCGTCGTGCAGGATTACGACCTGCTGGGGAATCCGCTCGAGGCGATTGACGAATTCCCGGCGTTTTCGTTTCTGCTCGGCGATTTGCATCCGCACGTGCTGGCGATCCCGTTCTTTTTATTGGCGATCGCGATCGCGTTGAATTTATTCCTCGGCGGTTTTCGCGGGCGGATCCACCTGCGCGTCGGCGAACTGCACATCGGCAAAACGGGTTTCTTCCTTGCGGCGTTCATGCTGGGCGGCATGGCGTTCCTCAACACGTGGGACATCCTGCCGGCCGCGGCGCTGATCATTTTCAGTTACGCGCTGGCTCGGGTCCACGAAGCAGGCTGGGGCTGGGAAAGATTCGAGGATGTCCTGCTGTTCGGCGTCCCGGTCCTCGTCACAGCCTACATCCTTTATCTGCCGTTCTTCATCGGGTTCGATTCACAGGCGGGCGGCGTCGTCCCGAATTTTATGTACATCACGCGCGGCGCGCATTTATGGGTGATGTGGGGCGCGCTGTTCGTCCCGATCTTCGCGTGGCTGATCCATCTGTGGCGCGCGGGAACGCCGGCGCGCTGGAGCGGTGGGGTTGCGATTTCGCTCGGCATCGTGATCCTGCTCCTCGCGGCGATGCTGGCGCTCGGTTTCGCCGCCTACCGGCTGCGCCCGGAAATCGTCCAGCCCCTTCTGGATTCGCAGCAGCGCGATGCAGGCGCCTTCCTTGCCGATAGTTTCGCGCGCCGCCTCGGTCACATTGGAAGCCTGCTCACCCTGCTGGCTCTTTTGATCCCCGCCCTGGCATTTTTGCTTTCAAGCCACAGGCAACCCGACAGCGATTCCACTCCCCACTTTCCACTTCCCACTCTCCACTCCCCGCCCTTCGACCATGCCCAGGGTAAACATTCCACTTTCGTCCTTCTGCTCATCGTCCTCGGCGTTCTCCTCATCCTCGGTCCCGATTACCTTTACCTCCGCGACAACTTTGGATACCGCATCAATACCATCTTCAAGTTCTATTATCAGGCGTGGATTTTGTTGAGCGTCGCCTCCGCCTGCGGGACGGCTGTCCTGCTTCGCCCCTTCGACTTCGGGTCTCGAAGATCATTCGACCCTCCGCTCAGGGCGCGTGGATTTGCAAATAACATTTTCAGCATTATCCTTGTTATCGTCCTGATCGTCGGCTTGACCTATCCCGCGCTTGCCTTCCCCAACAAGGCGAACAACTTCAAACCGCCGCATGGATTCACCCTCGACGACTTCGACCGCGTCCAGCGCGAGAACCCCGATGAAGCCGCCGCCATCCTCTGGCTGAGGTCCGCGCCGGACGGGGTCATCCTCGAGGCGACCGGCAACCCGTATTCCAGCTATGGGCGCATCTCCATCTACAGCGGGCTGCCCACCGTTTTGGGCTGGGGCAATCACGAAGGACAATGGCGCGGCTCGGATTTCCGCGGTCTCCTCGACCGGCGCGCGCAGGATATCGAAACCCTCTATACCACCCCCAACTGGCAGGACACGCAGACCCTGCTCGAACAATACAACGTCCGTTACGTCGTCGTGGGGAACCTCGAGCGCCAGTCCTACCGCGTGAACGAGGAAAAGTTCAACAACTTCCTCGAGCCCGTCTTCCGGCAGGGGAACGTCACGATTTACGAGGCGCCTTGATACTGTGAGGCGTCCGGGAAGTTTACCATTCCCCTGGGAACACATTCATTCATCCACTTGATTTTGATACTCGACACACAAAAGGATGAAATTCCTGTGGGTTCTTAAATTTGGATCGAGAAACCTTTGGAACAAATCACTCGTCAGCAAAACTCACTCGATGAATGACGACACAGCATCCAGCGCCTGTGGAATGTCCATCGGATGAGTTGCCCTGACCTTTTTCCCAATATGGACATGGTCTGGATGCGACTCGACCTCGGGATGATGCGGCGAGTTATCCCAACGGACAACCATCTGACCGTTGGATTTTTGAAAGTGAAAACGATACTTCAGTCTCTTGAACTCCGGCTCTGTTACGACATATTCAGCGATGTGAAGTACATATCCGCCGTTAAACGTAATTTCCCCTTTGATGTAACACTCCTCCTCCGAGATTTCATCGAAGGAGATGCGCATTTGAATGACAAGCGGCGCGGCAAGGATCGCCTTCTGCACACTGGCGTAATACGCGCGGGATTTCAAACGGAAACCCCCGAAAGAATTTCATACCGCTCGCGCCACAACATTAATCCACGCGCGGCGGCGTACCAGTCGAAGAATTCCTGCTCGTCGCCGAGTTTGCCGGACTCGAATTGCTCCATGAATTTTTCCGACGACATCTTATGCTTCTTCTCGAATTTTTTGCAGACGCCGGTGTAATGCGTCAGACGCTGGCGCGCATTCGACCTGGCGCTGCTCAACGCAAAAGACAATGCGTTGCGGACGCTGCCCTTTTCATATTTGGACGATTTTGTTCTTACCGAAAAATTCATAGAACACCTCAACGGAAACAAATTTTAACACAAATCACTTTCCATCTCCCTGCATCATGCAACATGCAATAAGGGTAAAATATCCCCATGAATTTCCCCCGCCTCAAACATGAAGGCTGGCTCTACGGGCTGGCTGTCCTCATCGCCCTCGGGTTCCGCCTCATCCAACTCGGCGCGGCGCCCCTCGCCGATTCCGAAGCCCGGTTCGCCCTGCAAGCCCTCCACCTCGCGCAGGGAAAACAAACTCTCCTCGGTCCGCAGCCCGCCTACATCCTTTTCACCAGCCTCCTCTTCCTCGTCACCGAAAGCGCGAACTTCATGGCGCGTTTCATCCCTGCCCTCGCGGGGAGCGCGCTGGTCTTTGCCCCGTACTACTTCCGCGACAGACTCAAACCGCTCCCGGCGTTGATCCTTGCCTTCCTCCTCGCCATTGACCCAAGCCTCGTCGCCCTCGCGCGCCAAGCCAGCGGGACGATCCTCGCGGCGACCTTCCTCTTCTTCGCCTGGGGGATGTGGCGGAACGGACGCGCCATCCCGGCCGGAATCTTCGCCGCCCTTGCGCTTCTCTCCGGACCTTCGATCTGGTCCGGCCTTCTGACGCTTGGACTCGCCTCCCTCTTTTTGCGCGGAACGATCAAACCCACAACGCCGAACGCGCCCCGCGCAACATTACGAAGTATCCCGCAGGGACGCAACACGCTGATCGCCCTCGCTTCCACCCTCCTCCTCGCCGGCACCCTCTTCTTCACCGTCCCGAACGGACTCAGCGCGTTGTTCAACTCGATCCCCGCCTATCTTCGAGGCTGGACCTCCGCCTCCGTCTTCAGCCCGGGACGCGTGCTGTTCGCCTTCCTCGCGTACGAAACGCTGGGCGCCGTCCTCGCGATCCTCGCGTTGATCCGCGGCTTCCGCCTGGGAAGCAAGCGTTACGTCCGGCTGGGTATCTGGCTGGGACTTTCATTGTTGATCGCCGTCTTTTACCGCCAGATGAGCGAACTCGTGTGGGTCGTCATCCCTTTGCTCATCCTCGCCGCGCAGGAACTTTCGCGCGCGTTCGAAATCCATCCCGAAGAACGCGTGGAGGTCGGCGTGGTGACCGGCGCGATCCTGATCCTGCTCGTTTACATCTGGTTCAACGTCGCCAACATCGGACTCAACCCTTACGACCAGTTCTCCCCCGCCGTCCTGCCGTTCCTAGGAGGAGTGATCGAAATGCCGTTCGGACCGCGCTATGCTGTTTTGTTCGGCGCGACGCTTATCCTCGCGCTTTGCGTCGGTCTGGTTGCGTTCGGCTGGTCGCTGCGTACGGCGCGGCTTGGAACGACGTGGTCGTTCACCTTGTTCCTCGGCGTCTACACGCTTGCCGCCGCCTGGGGCGCGAGCGGGCAGCGCACCCCGAACGGCGTGGAATTATGGACGCCGGATCAACCGCCCGCGCAAGCGAACCTGCTCATGGCCTCCATCAACGACCTGTCGCTGTTCAGCCGCGGCCACATCGAGGCGCAGCCGGTGACCGTAATGGGAATCGATTCGCCAGCCCTCGAATGGGCGCTGCGGAACCACGACGTAAAGGTCGTCAACGTCCTCGATCCGTTGAACGCGCCGCCCATCGTCGTCACGCCGTTGATGAACGAATTGGGTCTGCCCTCCGCCTATCGCGGACAGGATTTCACCTGGAGACAGCCTCCAACGTGGAATACAATCCAAACACCGGACTGGTTCCGCTGGCTGGTCTATCGCCAGTTGCCGCGCGAAACCGAGACCGTCATCCTCTGGGCGCGCGACGATTTATTCCCCGATGCACGTGGAAATGGACAACCGTAAACATGACAAACAAAACCCCTCCCTCCATCATCGCCATTGACGGTCCCGCCGCGTCGGGCAAGTCCACGCTTGGGTTGAAACTCGCCAAAGCGCTCGATTATCTCTTCTTCGATACCGGCGTGATGTACCGCGCCATCACGTGGATCGCGCTGGATCACGACATTGACGTGCATGACGAGGCGAAGGTCACGGCTCTGGCGGAGGCGACGCCCATTGACGTCGCGCCAGCCTCGAAGTCGGATGGACGCGTCTGCGACGTCCTGGTGGCGGGAAAAGACATCACGTGGGAGACGCGCCTCCCCATCGTGGACGCGAACGTGTCGTTGGTCTCCGCCTATCCCGGCGTGCGGGCGGCGTTGAGCAAACAGCAGAGGCGCATCGGTCAGCGCGGGAGGGTCGTGATGGTGGGACGCGACATCGGGACGGTCATCCTGCCCGAGGCGACTCTGAAGATCTACCTCGACGCGACCGCCGCGGAACGCGCGAAACGCAGGTTCAACGAAATGATCGCGCGCGGCGCAAACGTGAACTACGAGGACGTGCTTGCGAAAGTGCTGGAACGCGACCGCATCGACTCGACCCGCCACGTGGCTCCGCTCAAGACGGCGGCGGACGCGGTGGTTATCAACTCGAACGATCTCAACGCGGAACAGGTCTTCGAAAAGGTGCTTGCGCTTTGCAAATGAGCGGCGCGTATCGTGTCCCATTCAGGTTCAGGGTCAGCCGCCCATTGCTGCGCGCGGCGTTTCGGGGGGTTTTCCATATATTGGCAAACGTAAAGATCACGGGAAAAGAAAACGTCCCGCACAGCGGACCATACCTGGTGGCGATGAATCACGTTTCGATCTACGATCCTCCGTTCGCGGCGGCGTTCTGGCCCCGACAACTGGAGATCATCGGCGCATCGGACGTGTTCGACAAGCCCGGTCAGGGGCAGTTGTTGAAGATGTACGGCGTGATCCCCGTGCATCGCGGCGATTACGACCGCGCGCTGTTCGCGCGGATCGTTGACGCCGTCGAGGCGGGTCATCCGTTGTTGATCGCGCCGGAAGGCGGACGTTCGCACATCACGGCGATGCGGCGCGCAAAACCCGGCATTGCCTACATCGTCGAACGGACGCGCGCGCCGGTCCTCCCCGCCGCGCTCGTGGGAACCACCGAGGATTTCTGGCGGCGCGCCCGCCGCGGGGAGCGTCCCACGTTGGAGATGCGCATCGGCAAACCCATTACGCTCCCCGAGATCCCAACCAAAGGAAAAGAGAAGCGTGACGCGCGGCAGGCGAACGCGGATCTTGTGATGCGTCATCTTGCCGGGTTGTTGCCCGAAGAATATCGAGGCGTCTATGCAGACTCAGCCATCCTCCCCGCCTAAACCCATCAGCGATTGGTGGAGACCGGAACTGGTCTCACTGCCAAAACTGACTCTGCCCCGCAGGGCATTCCGCGTCTTGATGCGCGGGATGACGAAACTGCTCACGTTCGTTTTTCTGAAAACCGCCGTCCGCGGGATGGAGAACTTCCCGACGCGCGGACCGGCGCTGGTCGTCATCAATCACCTCGGCGACGCGGACGCGGTCCTGCTCGCGGCATCCGTTCCGGTCATGCTCGACGGGATGGGCAAGATCGAACTGAGCGGACACTGGCTGGTGGGACCTCTCTTCCGCGCCTATGGGATCATCTGGGTCCATCGCGGCAAACCGGACCGTAAGGCTGTGCGCGCCGTTCTCGAAGGTTTGTCGCAGGGACGGTTTCTCACCCTCGCGCCGGAGGGGAGGCAATCCCTGACGGGCGGACTGGAGGAAGGGACGGAGGGCGCGGCGTTCTTCGCCTTGAAGTCCGGCGCGCCGATCGTCCCCATCGCGATGACCGGGACGGAGAACAGCAACGTCTACGGTCACATGCGAAGGCTAAGGCGCGCCCCGGTCACGCTTACAGTGGGAAAGCCGTTTTACTTGAAGGAGGAGGGGGATCATCGAAAGGCATTACACGAAGGGACAAAACGGATCATGGAGTCATTGGCGGATTTGCTGCCGGGGTCGTACCGGGGAAGATACTGGGAGGATTGAAGCGGGCAGCGAGGGGAAGAACCGCGCCGCGCTTTGTCCATGGTCTGCATTTGCTAAATGGACTGAATAGCTTCGATCATCCCCGCCAGATTTTCCGCTTGTTTGCGATCAAATGCCAGGCTTTCCTCGACCTTTTCCTTTTTTTGACCTGGAACTGCCAATCTAAATTCGGAAAACTTCTCACTGTTTTTTATTGCCAGGATATGCTTCGAGAAGTATTCCGTCAACTCCCTCCTGCGTTCAAGATTAAGACCGGCGATTGCACGCGGCTCAAATGCGTAGAATATCAAGAAACTGACAAATTCCCCTAACATCTGTTTATCCAGTTTGAATTCAAGAATTTCGTCAACTGTTCTCACTTTTATTGCTCCGTCGTGCAGGACAAATCCCTGCTCGAAGAGGTATAGAAGGATGATTTCGATATCGCGTTGCGCCATCAAAAACGCGTGTATCCAATTTTCCATGGTTAAGCGCGCCAACTCCCGCTCTGGGTGAACCTGGCTGATGACCATGATCCTTCCGGAAATCTCCTGCACAATGTTCAGGATTCGTATTCCCATGGTGGGATATTCCGGAGACGCCGATGAATTTTTTATTGTATTTCGTTCAAAAACTGCTATCGCAATTGTAGCGGCGACAACTGCGAGTCTGAACAAATAAATGGTCTTCAGCGCTTCTTTGCTTATGCCTGAATTGATTAACATCGGCGCCATGTGTTGGATGTGCTTATTGAGAAAAGAGTTTATGCTATACATCTCATCAAAGCATAGATGATCTGTCAGGACGACAGCCGCGTTGGAGTCTGCCGCCAGTTCGGCGGACAATCGAAGCTCTTGATTTTGGGCATTCGTATATTTGCCGACGAACTCGCTGAAATAACTGCCCGGCTCCCCCGGAAGACTGCCGAGTCTGTCATTGAAGTAATTAATATGTCCGAGAAAAAAGTGGGCATCCTCGTGCGAAGAAACCCAGATTACGCTTAGTAACGAAAGAAAGTCCCCCAGGTCCTGTCGAAATTGTGAGTGAGAAACGAATTTGTGGAATAGTCCGACGATTGCCCTGTCATTGTTGACTTTGGCTATTTCGATCATGGGTTCATAATTTACATAACGATAGGGATCCAAAACATTCGACAGTTGAGGGAGCCAGGCTACATTGGGCGCCATATTCAACGCCTGCATTGCAGCGTCGTCGGAATTCAAAGCATATAAGCTTCGTATATCGCTCGTTACTGATTGGCAGGCATCTTCCAATGCAATTATCAGACCCCGAGACAGATACGCCTTTCCAATCCGGTCAGGTCTCGCGTACGCAAGCACTTTTGGACTTGGATCGAGTTCGACGTGGAAGTTTTGACTTCGTCGGCGGTAATCTGATTCAAAGCTGGTTGCTCGAAGAATGCCAACTTTGGCTAAAACATCGTCATGGGAAAGCAGGTATCCTTCGAGTGTGTCCTTGTCCGCGCCATCGTACAATCCAAGCGATTCCAGTTTGCGGAGTTCCTGATGCGCAAAAGGGGTTCGAACCCACTTAAGAGTTTGACCAAATATCATGACAGACATGAGCGAGTCCCTTTTTCGTGATCCACGCCGCAATTGCCACAAACGGAACGCCGACATATAAACCCGCAATTGCATCCGCAATCAGAACTCCCAAATCAACCATGCTTTCGTCGGTTTGCGAGAATTTTCTTAGAGTTTCATCCTGGCAGATCTTCTCTTGAATGATTTGAAGATTTTTATCCATCCATTCCCTGCCTAATTGGATCATCCTCGACTTGTCAGGAGGGGCTGCGTGCATGTGTTTCTGCGCCTCGGCGAAACCAATCACAGCCAGAAGATCATCTTCACTGCTTGCCAGCGCCCTCTGCATTTCCAGTTTATTTTCCTGTGGTTCCACGTTGTTCCTCCTGTTTTTGGCATCTCTGGGTTTATAACATCTTGTGAGCCATTATATATGCTTTTGTTGCAGAGTTTAGAAAACAAATGGGTCAATAACCTTCCATCACCTTGACCTTCTCCTCACTCGATCCATACGACTCATGGACCAGTCAATCAATCTCCCTGTCCACTGAAGGCTCGATCTTTATAATCCCTGGTGGTTTCCCAGGGACCCTCTTCACGGTTTGTCGAATATTTTCGGGCGCTGGCATGTGACTTGCCCCTATATTGAGGTGGATCAACGGTTCGCCGATACAAGTATAACTTGGTTCCAAGACAAATCGCGTCGCTGTTTGCGGGATCGAGATGGACTATCAACCACAAAATTGGGGCTATAATCCTCCTCATGCGGTTCATCGCCTCGCTGTTGACCAGCCTGCCGTACCTCAATTCCATCCCGTTGGCGGGGTGGCTGATGTGGTTCGGGATGGCGGGTCTGCTGGGGGTGGCGCTGTATTCCTGGCGGAAATATCAAACCGAATGGAACGCCCGCGCGTGGAGTTTGCTCGGCGTTCTTTTTGTCGCCCAGGTCGTCGGGTCGTTGTTCTTCGGCGTGGAGTTTTCCACCTCCGCGCTGCCGGCGCCGGGCTTGCCGGAGGAACCGCCCGGCTCGACCATGATGTTCTTCTCCGCCATTCCGTGGACCCTGGCGGGCGGCTGGCTGGGACCGATCGCCGCCTCCGCGCTCGGCATGGTCGGCGGGTTGCTGCGCGGGGTGTGGGATACGCACAACCTGTTCACAGTTCTCGATCTCGGTTTGATGGGGGCTTTGTTCGCGGTCTTCGCGCGGCAGAAATACCGCACTCCGTTCTATCGTCTATTGCGCCAGCCCCTGGCGGGCGCGCTCAGCCTGACAGTCCTGCACGTGATCGTGTTCATGTTCAGCGCGTTCTTTACCGCCTCCTCGCTCGCCTCGGTCACTGAACGGCTGGACTACGCCATCAGCAACGCCGGCGCGGCGGCGTTGACCTTCGGCGGCGAAATGCTCCTCGCGGGGCTCGCGGCGCAGGCGATCTCCATTGCCTTCCCCGCGCTGTGGGGCGGACCCGGCGCCCTGGAACCCTCGCCCGCGGAGAAAAGCATCGAGACGCGTTTCATTTCCGGCACCGGCACGATCATTTCCATTTTACTGGTCACGCTCCTGCTGGGAGATTGGATCATCGCCGGGCGCGCCGCCCGCAGCCTGCTGGAGGAACGCCTGGCGGGCGCGGCGCAGGTCGGCTCTCAGAGTGTGCCGTTCTTCCTCGAAGCGGGGCAAAATCTCGTGAGTCAGATCGCCTCCGATCCGCAATTGAACGAAGACCCGGCCGACCTGTCCGAATTGCTCGGCAGGCAGATGCGCTCCGTCCCCTATTTCAATCAATTGATCCTGGTTGATCTTCAAACCCATGCCGTCCTTGCAAGTTATCCTGCCGGGGTTTCGTCACAATTGACCGCCCAGGAGGAAACGGGGGTCATTCTTTCCGCGCAGGGCGTCCCGAATCAAATGTATTCCATCCCGCCCGAAGCGGACGGCGCGGCGCGCATTTCGTTCCTCGCAACCCTGCCCGGCGCGGGACGCGTCCTCATCGCCCGCACCGACCTGCAAACCAACCCCTACATGCGCTCGCTGGTCAACAGCCTGAACAGCCTGCGGGAATTGAACGGCGCGGGATTCCTCGTGGACGACCAGGGCGTCATCCTTTATCACCCGCAAGCATCGCAGATCATGACCCAATATGCCGGAGGGGACGCCTCGCAAACCGGCTTGAGCGAGGAAACCGCCTCGAACGGCGTCCGGCAACTGGTCTATCGCCAGCCGGTGCCGGGACATCCCTGGTTCATCGTGCTGACCGTCCCCGCGCAGGAGGCGCAGCAGATCGCCATTCAGATCGCGTTGCCGATCTCGATCATGATCGTCGTGCTGGGGATGTTCGCGCTGGTCTCGCTGCGGTTGAGCCTGCGCGCGGTCACCGGTTCGTTGCGGAGCCTGGCGGCGGAGGCGAAACACATCGCCGCCGGTAAACTGGATCGCTCCCTCCAGACCGACGGCGTGGACGAGGTCGGTGAACTGCGCCGCGCCTTCGAGCAGATGCGCCTCAGTTTGCAGGGACGCCTCGACGAACTGAACCGCCTGCTGGTCGTCAGCCAGGGCGTCGCTTCCACGCTTCAACTCGATCGGGCGCTGGAGGTCATCCTCAAAGCCGTCGTGGAAAGCGGCGCCAGCGCGGCGCGCATCGTCCTGGTGCGGGATATGATCCCCGGCCTGGTCGAGATTCCCTTCCGGTATTCGAGCGGACCCGAAAAGGACGCGTACATGCACCTGGATCAGCAGATCCTCGCGCTCACCGAAAAGCAGGAACGGCTCGTCATGGCGGTTCTTTCGCGGACCCGGGGACTGGATCTCGACCCAAACCTGCCCCACCCCGAATCCCTGTCCGCGGTGGCGCTGCGGCACGAGAACCGTTACTTCGGCGTGTTGTGGGCAGCGTATAAAAAACAGAAGGCCTTCGGAGAATCCGACCTCCGCTTCATCGCCACGCTGGCGAGTCAGGCGGCTTTGGCGGTGGCGAACATCCGCCTGTTCCTCGCCGTGGATGCGGGCAGGCGTCAACTGGAGACCATCCTCAACTCCACGCCGGACCCGGTGCTGGTCACCGACGCGTCCAACCGCCTCGTGCTGGTCAACCCGGCGGCGAGTCAACTCTTCAACGTGGTCATCCGCCGCGGCGAGCGCCAGGACCTGCAGCGCACGATCCCGATCAAGCCGCTGTACGACCTGCTCATGGCGTCCTCCGAAGACGGGCGCACCTCCGAGATCAAAATGCCGAACGGCAGGACCTATCTCGCCACCGCCTCCGCCATGACCGCCGAAGACCGCACGGTGGGGCGCGTGTGCATCCTGCGCGACGTGACCCAACTCAAGGAGATCGATTCGTTGAAGTCCGATTTCGTCTCCACCGTGAGCCACGACCTGCGCTCGCCGTTGACGCTGATGCGCGGCTACGCCACCATGCTCGAAATGGCGGGCGAATTGAACGACCAGCAAAAGAGTTACATCAGGATGATCGTGCAGGGCGTGGAGAACATGTCGAAACTCGTCAGCAACCTGCTCGACCTCGGGCGCATTGACTTCGGCGTGGGCTTGCAGGTGGAAAGCATCCCCGTGCTGGACATCATCGAGCGCGTCACCGGCGCGCTGCAAATGCTCGCGCGAAACAAGGAGATCGCGCTTTCGGTCGAAATCCCCCGCGACATGCCTCACGCCGTGGAAGCCGACCAGGCGTTGCTGCACCAGGCGGTCTACAACCTCGTGGAGAATGCCATCAAGTACACGCCCAAAGGCGGCGAAGTGACCCTCCACCTGCTGACCGCGCCGGACACCCTGACCTTTGCGATCAAGGATACCGGCATCGGCATCCAGCCGGAGGACATGAAGCGCATGTTCGAGAAGTTCTATCGCGGCACACACCGCGAGGCGCTCGCCCAGCGCGGCACCGGGCTGGGACTTGCCATCGTCAAATCCGTCGCGGAACGTCACCGCGGCAAGGTCTGGGTGGAAAGCGAACTGGGAAAGGGAAGCGTCTTTTATTTGCAGATCCCGCTTACGCAGCCGAAGGAAACGACGGGGGAAATCGAATCCCGTTAGATTCGAATCGGCGTATAATACGGCATCCATGCCAGGGCGTGGAATCTCCCATGCAAACATGATCAACCCTGAAGACAATCAAGATACGTCCCTCATTCACCGCACCACCGAATACACCCCCCCGCGCAACCTCAGTCATTATTTGATTGGACGTCCGCTTCAAACCGCGGACGCGCCTCACCAGACCATCGGCAAGGCGGTCGGTCTGGCGGTCTTCGCCTCGGACGCGCTGTCGTCCACCGCGTACGCCACGCAGGAGATCCTCGTCATCCTCGCCGCGGCGGGGACGATCGCCTTCGGGTACGTTTTCCCCATTTCCATCGTCATCGTCGGCTTGCTGGCGATCGTGGTCATTTCATACGAGCAGATCATCCACGCCTATCCCGACGGCGGAGGCGCATACGTCGTCGCGTACGATAACCTCGGTCATTTCCCGGCGCTGGTCGCCGCAGCCGCATTGCTGACGGATTACATCCTCACCGTATCGGTTTCCATCTCTTCGGGCGTGGCGCAGATCGTTTCCGCCTACCCCAGCCTGTTCCCCTATCGCGTGCTGATGTGCGTGGCTTTCGTCGCGCTGATCACGCTCATCAATCTGAGGGGCGTCCGGGAATCGGGCGCGGCGTTTGCCGTCCCAAGTTACTTCTTCATCGTCATCATGTTCATCACGCTCGGGACGGGTTTCTTCCGCGTGTTCACCGGGTCGCTGGGAACGGTGGCGAACCCGCCGGAGATCGAACATTTCGGCGAGGCGCTGTCGGGCGTGACGGCGTTCCTGCTTCTGCACGCCTTCTCCAGCGGCACCGCCGCGTTGACCGGCGTGGAGGCGATCTCGAACGGCATTACCGCCTTCAAGGAACCGCGCAGCCGCAACGCGGGCATCACCCTCATCTGGATGGCGTTCATCCTCGGCATCCTCTTCATGGGCATCTCGTTCCTCGCGCGCGAGATCAAAGCCGTGCCGTCCGAAGTGGAAACGGTCATCTCACAACTGGCGCGCACGGTCTTCGACGGGCAGGTGTTGTTCTACCTGTTTGTCATCATCGGCACAACAGTGATCCTCATCCTTGCCGCGAACACCGCCTATGCGGGTTTCCCGCGTTTGAGCGCGGTGCTTGCCAAAGACGGCTTCATGCCGCGCCAGTTGACCTATCGCGGGAGCCGCCTGGTCTATTCGTATGGCATCGTGTCGCTCGGCGCGGCGGCGTCCATTTTGATCGTCATCTTCCAGGCAAGCGTCTCGCGGTTGATCCCGCTCTACGCCATCGGCGTTTTTCTGTCCTTTACGCTCGCGCAGGCGGGCATGGCGCGCCGCTGGCGGCGCTCGGGTCAACTTAAGGACGAAGGTAGAACGTCCGTGCCCGCTCATACGTTGAAATACGACCGCAAATGGAAATCGAAGATGATCAGCAACGGCTTCGGCGCGCTCTGTACGTTCATCGTCATGTGCGTCTTTGCCGTGACGAAATTCCGCGACGGCGCATGGATCGTCCTGATCCTCACGCCGGTCCTGATCGTCATCTTTCTGTGGATCCGCCGCCATTACACCGGGCTGGCGAACCGCCTCTCGCTGGAACATTACGGCGAACCGCCGCCCTACGACATCCGCCACCGCGTCATCGTCCCCATCAGCAACGTGCATCAGGGGACGCTCGCCGCGCTCCGTTACGCGCGCATGTTGTCGGACGACATCACAGCCGTCCACATTTCGATGGAACCGGACGATACGGAAAAGGTCCGTAGAAAGTGGGAAACGTGGGGACGCGGCACCCGTCTTGTGATCGTGGATTCCCCCTACCGCCTCTTCCTGGAACCGTTGCTGGACTACATCCACGACATTCTCGCCAGCCGACAGCCCAACGAGACCATTACCATCGTGGTGCCTCATTTCGTCCCCACGAAAAAGGTCCACAATGTATTGCACATGCAGACCGCCGAAATGCTCCGCCGCGAACTGCTTTCCACGCCGGGCGTGATCATTACCGAAGTGCCTTATCAGATTCCTTAGGCAAGTCCCGTTTTTTGCGGATTGGGCTATAATGCCCGTCGCTCCTCGCCTCGCGCGGGGGTGTCTTTTTTGTCGGCGAAAGAAAAAAGTATGTTAACTCCTGAAAACGATCAAACCGAGATCCTGCGGCGGCAGAGCGAATACAAACCGCCGCGCTCGCTGAGTCACTGGCTCATTGGACGTCCCCTATCCACTGCCGACGCGCCGCATCAGACCATCGGCAAGAGGATCGGTCTGGCGGTCTTCGCCTCCGACGCCTTATCCTCCACGGCGTATGCCACACAGGAGATCATGGTCATCCTCGCGGTCGCGGGGACGATGGCGTTCGGATACGTCTTTCCCATCTCCATTGCCATCGTCGTCCTGATGGCAATCGTCACCATCTCCTACGAACAGACCATTCACGCCTACCCGGATGGAGGCGGCGCGTACATCGTCTCGCGCGACAACCTGGGCGAAATGCCCGCGCAGATCGCGGGCGCGGCGCTCCTCACCGATTACATCCTGACGGTGGCGGTATCCATCTCGGCGGGGGTGGCGCAGATCGTCTCGGCGTACCCGGAACTTTTCCCGTACCGCGTCGGGATGTCGGTGGCGGCTGTCTTCCTGATCATGTTGATCAACCTGCGGGGCGTGAAGGAGTCGGGCGCTGCGTTTTCCATCCCGACCTATTTTTTCGTCGCAATGATGTTCATCACCGTTGGGACGGGTTTGGCACGTCATTTCACCGGAACGCTGGGAGCGGTCGTAGACCCGCCTCACCTCGAGATGGATGGGATCGTCTCCGCGCTCACGCCCTTCATCATCCTGCACGCCTTTTCGAGCGGCACCGCCGCCCTGACCGGCATCGAAGCGATCTCGAACGGGATCACCGCCTTCAAGGAACCGCGCAGCCGCAACGCGGGCATCACGCTGATCTGGATGGCGGTGATCCTGGCGACGCTGTTCCTGAGCATTTCGTTCATCGCCAATCACATCGGCGCGGTCCCCTCCGAAACGGAAACCGTGATCTCCCAACTGGGACGCACGGTTTTCGGCGGGCGCGGCGTTCCATACCTGATGGTCATTACCGCGACCACGGTCATCCTCATCATGGCGGCGAACACCGCCTTTGCCGATTTCCCCCGCCTGAGCGCGCTCGTCGCGAAGGACGGCTTCCTGCCGCGCCAGTTGACCTTTCGCGGCAGCCGTCTCGTCTATTCCAACGGGATCGTCACGCTTGCCGTCATCGCCTCCGTTCTGATCATCATCTTCAACGCCAGTGTGACCCTGTTGATCCCCCTCTATGCCATCGGCGTATTCCTTTCCTTCACGCTTTCACAGACCGGCATGGCGCGCCGCTGGTGGAAGATCGGTCATCTCAGGGAAGGCGAGGAGATCCGCGAACCCGGCTCGTTCCTGCGTTATGATAAGAGGTGGCGGATAAAAATGATCGTCAACGGTTTCGGCGCCGTTTGCACCGCCATCGTCATGATGATATTCGCTGTGACCAAATTCGCCGAAGGCGCCTGGATCGTCCTCATCATCATTCCGTTCCTGGTCAGAATGTTCTTTACCATCCATCACCATTACAGGGACCTCGCCTCCCACCTCACGCTGGAAGAGTTCAGCGGCTTGCCCGCCCGGCAGCCGCGTCACCGCGTGATCATGCCCGTCAGCGGCATCCATCAGGGAACGCTGGAGGGCTTGCGTTATGCAAAACTCCTTTCCGACGACGTGACTGCCGTCCACGTTTCGATTGACGACGAGGAAGCCGAAAAGGTGCAGAAGAAATGGAAGACCTGGGGGGAGGGGACGCGCCTGGTGGTCCTCGATTCGCCCTTCCGCCTCTTCGTCGAGCCGCTGCTCGAATACCTGGAGGAGATCATTGACAACCGCCAGCCCAACGAGACCATTACCGTTGTCGTCCCCCAATTCATCCCCTCGAAGCGCTGGCATCACGCCCTCCACATGCGGACGGCGGAAGTCCTGCGGCAGGAGTTGTTGTCCAGGCACGGGGTCGTCGTCACGGACGTTCCCTATCACGTGCATAAGGAAGAAAAGGAGCAAGACCCATGAATTTCATCGTTGTTGGATGCGGCCGCGTGGGCGCGGAGTTATCCTATCACCTGTATAAAAGCGGGCATCAGATCGTCGTCGTGGACGTCAACCGGCAGGCGTTCAACCGCCTGCACCCGGATTTTCGCGGGCGCACGCTGGAGGGCGAGGGACTGGCGGAAAACGTCCTCGAACGCGCCGGCATCCGCGAAGCGGACGGTCTCGCGGCGGTCACCAATTCGGACGCGCTCAACGCCGTCGTCTCCCACGCCGCGCGCGAGTTCTTCAACGTGCCGGTGGTGGTCGCCCGCAATTACGACCCCAGCCTGCGCGGGGTGATCGAGACGTTTGGTTTGCAGACGGTGGGTTCCACCTTGTGGGGCGCGCAACGCGTCGAAGAACTGCTGGTCAACCCGTCCGAAAAAGTGGTGTATTCGGCAGGCAACGGCGAAGTGGAGATCTACGAGATCCGCATCCCCGAGGCGTGGGAGGGACGCGCCCTGGACGAACTCATGGGTCCGTTCAACGAGTGCCGCCCGGTGGCTTTGACGAGGGCAGGCAGGTCGTTCCTGCCGGATGCGAATGTCAAATTGCAGACCGGAGATCTGCTCAACGTCAGTTCCACGTTCAACGGCATCGGCGCGTTGACGGCGCGCCTGTCCGGGAAGATGGAGGCGTAACATGTTCGTATTGATCGCAGGCGGCGGGCGCACAGGAGCGCGCCTCGCCAGTCTACTGCTCAACCAGGATTACAAGGTGCGCCTGATCGAGAATCGCCGCGAACTCCTCGCTCTCCTCCACCAGGAACTCCCCACAGAGACGATCTACGAGGGGCATCCCGTCGAACCCGGCGTGCTGGAGGCGGCGGGCGCGCGCGAAGCGCACGTCATCGCCGCGGTGACCAGCAACGACGCCGTCAACCTGGCGATATGCTTCATCGCCAAGAAGTTGTTCGAAGTGCCGCGCGCCATCGCGCGCGTCAACAACCCGAACAACGCCTGGCTCTTCAACGAAACCTTCAGGGTGGACGTGGCGCTCAATGCGTCCGACGTGCTGGCTCACCTGATCCAGGAGGAAATGTCCCTGGGCGACATGATGACCCTGTTCAAGATCCGCCGCGGGCGTTATTCGGTCGTGGAGGAAAAGGTGCCTGCCGGGGCGAAAGCCATCGGCGTCCAACTCAAGGACATGGGCTTGGCGGAACATTGCGTCATTGCCGCCATCATCCGCGACGGTGTGATGACCCTGCCGCGCGGCGACAGCGCCCTTCAGGAGAACGACGAGATCATTGCGGTTGTCAGCCCGGAAGGCGCGAAAAGACTTTCGGAACTGCTCGCCTTCCCGATCTACCCGATGAGGAACGGAAAAAAACAGGACGAGTCCTGAATTGACCGAATCAAAGCCCTCACGGTATAATGTCGTGCCTTTGTTATGAAAGGTCGAAGGCGCAAACAGCAATTATTTTTGAAACGAGGAAAGAAGGAATGCCAAAAAGAACGTATCAACCGAAAATTCGCCGCCGTGTACGCGTGCACGGGTTTCGCAAACGCATGTCCACGGCGGATGGGCGCGCCGTGCTGAAACGCCGTCGGCTGCGCGGCCGCCATAAATTGACAGTCACCGCCAACGAACACGTCAAAAAGGTTCGCTGGTAATCGGCGTTTAGAGTCACGGGTGCAGAGAAGGTTCCGTCTGACCCGGTCCGAAGATTTCAAGCGGGTGCGGCGTTCCGGCAAGTCCTATGCCCACCCGCTTGTTGTGTTGATTGCCCTGAAGAACGAGGAAAGCGAAAAACACGTGCGCGTGGGAGTCGCCGCCGGCCGGACGATCGGCACGGCAGTGACCCGCAACCGCGCCAAACGCCTCCTGCGCGAAGCCATGCGGCCTCTCATCCCAAACGTCGCTTCAGGCTCGGACCTTATCCTGATCGCCCGACCCGCGCTTGTCGCCGCGTCCCTGGAGGAAATCCGTCAGGCTTTGCTCGATCTTCTAAAGCGGGCGCGCATCCTCCATCCAGCGCATGAATCCTGAATTTCATCTGCACGATTATTCCCACGAGCCGCGTCTGCGCGACATGCCGCGCACGATCTGGAATCTGCCGCGCATCGCCCTGCTGTCCCTGATCCGCCTGTACCAGATGACGCTCTCGAAGGGACTGCCTCCGAACACCTGCCGCTTCTATCCATCCTGCTCGCATTACGGCTACCAGGCGATCTACAAATACGGCGTGTTCAAGGGATCGGCAATGGCGGCGTGGCGCGTCCTGCGCTGCAACCCGTTCAATCCCGGGGGGTACGACCCCGTTCCATAGGAGTACGATTTTTCGATGAGAAAGAAACTACCATTGTTGCTACTGCTTCTGCTCGGCGCCCTCCTTTTGAGCGCGTGCGGCGGAGCCGTGCGCGGCACGACCTGGCCCGGTTTGTCCGCAGACGAGACCACAGCCTACCTTGCCGACCTGCCCTTTGTGTATGGCGTCAACCTGGCAAACGGCAGGGAAGCGTGGCGCTTTTCCGACCCGGACGACAACAAGGCGCAGTTCTACGCCGCGCCGGTGATCACACCCGACGGCTTCGTGGTCGTAGGCAGCGCCGCGGGCAAACATATCCTGTATGCCCTCGACCCGCGCGACCTGGTCACGGATGGGGAGCGCAAAGTCCCCGCCGTGGAATGGACCTTCACCGGCGCGACCGGTCCCTGGGTGGCGTCTCCGCTCGTCGTCGGCGATAAACTCTTCGCCCCCAACGCGGACGGCAACCTGTATATCTTCGACCTGAAAGACAGTCAATCGCAGAAACTACCGCTGAAGGTCGTGGAACTCGGCGGACGCCTGTGGGCGCAGCCGGTGACCGACGGCAGGCAAATCTACGTCACGTCCCTCGATCACAGCCTCCATGCCGTTGACGTGGAAACGTACGCGGTCGTCTGGGAAAAGGACGTATCCGCCGCCATTCCCGGCTCGCCCGCCATCGGCGCGGACGGCATGTTGTACGTCGGCTCGCTCGCCTCGCAACTCGAACGCTTCGACCCCGAGACCGGGGAACACAACCCCATCCTCGACGCCGAAGACTGGATTTGGAGCACGCCCACTCTCGACGACGGCACACTATACTTTGGGGACCTGAAGGGCAATTTCTATTCCTTCAACACAGCCAATCCCGGACTGAACTGGAGCGTTCAGCCGGATGGAGCCATCACGGGTAACGCCATCCTGCAAAACGATCATCTCCTGCTCGCCACCGAATCCGGCAACCTCTACGCCATCGGCAAGGACGGCAAGACGCTCTGGTTCCAGGAAGTGGGCGGCAAGATTTACACCACGCCCGTCGTCGCCGGCGATCTGGTTCTCGTTGCCCCGCTGGAGACCGATTTCTACCTCGCCGCGCTCGATCCGAACGGTCGGCAGGTTTGGACGTTCGCTCCGGAGAAATAGAGGAACCATGTGGGATCTTTTCGTATCGCTTTTTATCAACGTATTATTGTGGATCTATAACCTGGTCGGCCAGAACTTTGGCGTTGCCATCATCCTGTTCACGGTCTTGATCCGCATTGTGACCTGGCCCCTCAACGCCCAGCAAATGAAGGGCACCAAAGCCATGCAGGATCTTCAGAACGACAAGGACTGGCAGGCGATCCAAAAGAAATACGCCAAGGACCGCGAAAAACTGGCGCAGGAACAAATGCGCGTCTATCGTGAGAAAGGCATCAACCCCTTTGGCTCATGCCTGCCGACCCTCATTCAATTCCCCATCATCATCGCGTTATACCAGAGCATCATCCGCGCGCTGGCATCCACGCCGCTCGACCTGTTGAAACTCTCGAGAAGCATCAACCCCAATTTTCTCGATGTCGCCAACCTCATTCCCCTCAACAGCAAGTTCCTGTGGATGAACCTCGGTCAACCCGAACCGTATTACATCCTCGCCATTGTGGTCGCGGTGACGACCTACATCCAATCCAAACTGACCCTGCCGCCCTCCACCAACCCCAACGATCAGAGCGCGGCGATGGGACAGTCCATGACCATCACCATGCCGCTCATGCTGGGTTGGTTCGCGCTCACCTTCCCATCGGGCTTGTCCGTTTACTTCATCACCAGCAACCTGCTGGGCATCGTTCAATACGCCGCGCAGGGGAAAGCCAACTGGAGCAACCTCCTGCCGAAGAGCATGAGAAAAACCTAGGAGGCGGGCATGAACGCTAGAACCTCACTGGAGATCATCGCGCCGACCGTCGAGGAAGCCATCGCGCAGGGACTGGCGCAGCTCGGTCTCACCGCCGACGCCGTCAGCGTGGAAGTGCTGGACGCGGGGAGCAAGGGCTTGTTCGGGCTGGGAAAAGCGCAGGTACGCGTCCGTTTGACGGTGAACGAACCGGGCGGCGCGCAAGCCGTCGAAGCGGGACCAGCCGTCCCCGAGCCCGAAGCGGAGCCGCCCGATCAGACTCCGCTCCCTTCGTCTCGCGCTCAAGACGAGACTGCTCCCGTCCAGGAAGCCGAATCCCAGCCGGAGCATGATCCGCTGCTCGACCGCACGGAAGCCGTCGTCTCCAAACTCATTCATTTGATGGGGTTGAAGGCGCAGGTTTCCGCGCAATACGGCGAAACCGACCGCGACGACCGGCGGTACATCAACGTGGATGTGCGCGGCGACGACCTGAGCGTGTTGATCGGTCGGCGCTCCGAAACGCTCAACGCTTTTCAATACGTCGCTTCCCTTATCATCGGCAGGGAGACGGAACAGTTCGTGCAACTCGTCGTGGACGTGGAAGGGTACCGCGACCGCCGCGAAAAGCAACTGATCCAGATGGCGAAGCGCGTGGCGGACCAGGTCGCCAAGAGCGGGCGCAAACAAACGCTCGAACCCATGCCCGCCGCCGAGCGCCGCATCATTCACATCGCCCTGCGCGATCATCCCGCCGTGATCACCGAAAGCGCCGGCGAGGAGCCGTATCGCAAGGTGGTCGTTTACCCGAAGGAAGGTTGACCCCATGGGGCGGATGAGCAATCCGCCCTTTTTATTTCTTTGATTCCTGGCGTCCTTCGCGGTGAAAAGAAAATGATGATATTTGCAGTCACGGTATAATTCGCTCATGCCCGACCTCGTCCCGCTCGAACCGGTGGATTATCTCGCGATCGGTCACGCTGCGCGTGACCTGACCCCGAAGGGCGCGCAATTGGGCGGGACGGCTGCATACGCCGCGCTGACCGCCCGCGCGCTCGGCTTGCGCGTGGGAATCGTCACCGCGGCGGGTACGGATGCATCGCTCGAACCGTTGAACGGAATTCCCCTCGTTTCCATCGAATCCGATTCAAGCACGATCTACGAAAATATTTCCACCGCGCGAGGACGCGTCCAATACCTGCGCGCCCGCGCGGCTCGCATCGAACTCGACCGCGTTCCCGACTCCTGGCGGGCGGCTTCGATCATTCATCTCGCTCCCATCGCGGACGAGGTGGATTCCGTTTTGCCAAAGGACTTTTCACCGAGCCTGCTTGGGTTGACCCCCCAGGGTTGGATGCGTCAATGGGACGCGGAAGGTCTCGTTTCGCCCCGAACGTGGAAGGACGCGGAGCGCGCGCTCGCGCAGGCGGGCGCGGTGGTGTTCAGCCGCGAAGACGTCAACGGCGACGACCTTCTCATCGAGCATCTGGCTCAACAGACCAAAATACTGGTGGTCACAGAAGGCGCGGCGGGCGCGGTTCTCTACTGGCACGGAGACCGCCGCCGCTTCCGCGCGCCGTCCGTCCGCGAAGTGGACGCCACCGGCGCGGGCGACATCTTTGCCGCCGCGTTCTTCATCCGTTATTTGAACACGCGCGATCCGTGGGAGGCAACCCGCTTCGCCACCCTGCTTGCCTCCCATTCCGTCGAACGCGCCGGGTTGGATGGCGTCCCCACCCAACTCGAGATCGAACAAAGCAGGATGGTCGTGATCCCGTAACGCGAAGTTCGTTTCGCAAATCGCCAATCGTAAATCGCAATGACCCGCACCTACACCCTCGTCAACCAGAAAGGCGGAGTGGGCAAGACCACCACCGCCATCAACCTCGCGGCGTACCTCGCGAAGTTCGGGCAGCGCGTCCTCGTCGTGGACCTCGACCCGCAGGCGAACGCCACCTCCAGCCTCGGGGTGGATAAACATTCCGTGCAGGCAGGCACCTACGAGGCGCTGACCAACGGCGAGCCTCCCGCCTCTTCCATCCTCTTCAACGAACGGCTGAAACTTTCGCTCCTGCCGTCCTCGCCTTCGCTGGCTGGCGCGGAGATCGAACTCGTGGACGAGATGGGACGCGAGTTCCGTCTCAAGACCGCGCTCGAATCGGTGGACGGAAAATACGATTACATCCTTGTGGACTGCCCGCCCTCGCTCGGCATATTGACCGTCAACGGGTTGGTCGCCGCGAAGGACGGCGTGCTTGTCCCCGTTCAATGCGAATACCTCGCCCTCGAGGGACTCGGTCAACTCACCCAGACCATTCAGCGCGTCCAATCGCTTCTTTTCCCCGACCTGCGCGTGCGCGGCGTCATCCTGACCATGTTCGACTCCCGAACCAACCTCTCCAACGACGTGGTGAAGGAGGTCAACAATCACTTCCCCGGTCAGGTCTTCAAGACCATCGTGCCGCGCAGCATCCGCCTGGCGGAGGCGCCCTCGTATGGACTCCCCATCTCCGCCTACGCGCCGGCCTCTGTGGGCGCGTCCGCCTACGAATCGCTCGTGAAGGAACTGCTGAAAGGCGACGGCGTGAAATGATTTACCGCCGGGAATTGACGCCGTAAAAAACGTTGGCTCTCCGGGAATTTCCGTGACTCTGGACACAGAGAGACACGGAAAAAATCCCATGCGCCGCTTCGACAGGCTCAGCTGAAAAGGAGAAAACATGCCCAAACGATCCGGTCTCGGCAAGGGACTCGACGCCCTCATCCCTGCGGGCGACACAAAACCCGGCGAGGGGGGAAGCGGCGTTACGCAAGTCTCCATTGACCTCATCCAGCGCAACCCGCGCCAGCCGCGCGAAAAATTCGACCTCGATGAACTCGAGAACCTTGCCGCCTCCATCCGCGAGCATGGGATCATCCAGCCGCTGGTCGTTTCACCCGGCCGGAACGGGGTGTACGTCCTGATCGCGGGCGAACGCCGTTTGCAAGCCGCCCGCAAGGCGGGGCTGCGAACCGTTCCCGTCGTCATCCGCCACGCCACCGACCAGCAACTGCTCGAACTGGCGCTCATCGAAAACGTCCAGCGCGAAGACCTGAATCCGATCGAAGAAGCGGAGGCGTACCAGCACCTTGCCAAAGAGTTCAGGATGTCGCACGAGAAGATCGCCGAGCGCGTGGGCAAAAGCCGGGTGGCGGTGACGAACACCATGCGCCTGCTCGATGCCTGCGCCGCGGTCAAACAGGCGCTGGTGGACGGGCGCATCACCGAAGGTCACGCGCGCGCCATGCTCGCCTTGAACTCCGCAAAGGCGCAGGAAGCCTTGTTGAATCAGGTTGTGAATCTCGATTTGAGCGTCCGCCAGACGGAGGCATTGGCGGGAAAATATTCGGGGAGAAAAACGCCGTCGGGCAAACGGGCAAACAAAAGCGCGGACGCGACCGACGTCGAGCGCCGCCTGAGAGCCAGCCTGGGGACGAAGGTCACGCTCAAGCACGGCAGAAAAGGCGGCACGGTCACGATCTATTATTACTCCAATGAAGAATTGGATTCGCTGTTGGAAAAATTGACGTAACGCCGGTTCGGAATAAGGTTGCAGCGGCGCTTTTCGCGCACGGATAACGCAGAGCAGACGGAAAATTTTGTGAATCCTCCATATCCTGTGACTGAAAGGTTGTTATGATCCTCCTCCACAACGCGCGCATTTACACCCAAAACCCAAAACGCCCCACCGCCTCCGCCATCGTCATTGACCGCGAACGAATCCTCGCGGTCGGCGAAACGGACGATCTGTTCGATCAATTCCCCAGGGCAGAGGGACAGGACATGGGCGGGCGCGTCATCCTGCCCGGCCTCACCGACGCCCACCTGCACATCAAGCACTACGCGCTGGCTCTGCAAAAAATTGACTGCGAGGTGGACGCCAAAGAGGAATGTCTGCGCCGCGTCGCCGAGCGCGTCAAAAAATCAAAACCCGGCGAATGGATCCTCGGTCACGGTTGGAATCAAAACGCGTGGCAGAATCCCCCTCTCCCTGTGGGAGAGGGGTTAGGGGTGAGGGAGCATCCTTGGCCCACAGCACAGGATTTAGATTCAATCGCCCCCAACAACCCGGTCTACCTCACCGCCAAATCGCTCCATGCCGCGTGGGCGAACACCGCCGCGATGAAACTGGCGAACATCGCCGCGCAAACGCCCGACCCGCACAACGGACAGATCCAACGCGACGCGCACGGCAACGCCACCGGTATCCTGCTCGAAACCGCCATGGAACTCGTCGGCAGCGTCATCCCCGAACCGACCATCCATGAAATCGCCGACGCCATCGAAAAGGCGCAACCCATCCTGTGGAAAATGGGCTTGACCGGCATCCACGACTTCGACCGCCGCGACTCCTTCATGGCGTTGCAATTGCTCCACGCACAACACAGGCTCAAACTGCGCGTATTGAAGAACATCCCCGTCGAACTGCTCGATCACGCCCACGCGCTCGGTCTGCGCGGCGGCTTCGGCGACGACCTGCTCCGCATCGGCAACGTCAAGGTCTTTATGGACGGCGCGCTCGGTCCGCACACTGCCGCCATGTTCCAGCCCTACATCGGCGAGGAGAACAACCGCGGCATCCTCAACATGGACGGCGAGGAACTCTTCGAACACGGGCGCAAAGCCGCAGGCGTCGGCTTGGGCATGACCGTCCACGCCATTGGCGACCGCGCCAATCACGAGGCGCTGAACGCCTACGAACAACTCCGCAGGTACGAACGCGAAAACCATCTCCCTCACCTGCGCCATCGCATCGAACACGTGCAGGTCGTCCATCCCGACGACGCGGCGCGCCTCGCGCAACTCGACGTCGTCGCCTCCATGCAGCCCATCCACGCCACCTCCGACATGTACATGGCGGATCAATTCTGGGGTCCCGAACGTTCGCGCCTTGCCTACGCGTGGAAGACCCAACTGGATTTCGGCGCGCGGCTCGCGTTCGGATCGGACGCGCCGGTTGAATCCCCGAATCCGTTCCGGGGATTGCGCGCCGCGGTCACAAGGAGGCGCGCCGACGGTTCCCCCTCACCCGAAGGCTGGTACCCCGAACAAAAACTGACCCTCGCCCAAGCCTGGGAGGCGTACACGCTCGGTCCAGCCTACGCCGCCTACATGGACGACCGACTCGGCAGGCTCGCCCCCGGCTGCCTCGCCGACCTGATCGCGCTCGAAAAGGACCCCTTCGATTGTCACGTGGATGAATTGTTCGCGCTGCAATCCTCGGCTACAATGGTGAATGGGGAATGGGTTTACCCCTTGCGCTGAACGAGTGTCTGGAAACATTGGATGCCGTCATTTCTCCTCGCTGCGCTCGTCGAAATGACAGCGCTCATGGAGACAAAGCGCAGATACCGAGTAAGAAAAACATGTCACAAACACAGCCGAAACTCTCTCCTGAAATGCTCGTGCCTCGCATGGGGGAATATCTCGTTCAAAAGGGACTGATCGGCGCCGAGGACCTGCAAAAAGCGCTCGACCGCCAGCAGGAGGAAATGGAAAAGGGCAATCCGATCCTGCTTGGGCAGGCGCTCCTCGACCTGGACCTCATCCAGCGTTCGGACCTCGACCAGGCGGTCACGGAACAGATCTTGCAACTGCGTTCCGCCCTGCAATCCGCCAACCGCGTCCTCGAACGTCGCGTGCAGGAACGCACCGCCGAACTGCAAAAGGCGCTCGAACGCGTCTCCGAACTTAGCCAGTTGAAAGCCAACTTCATCTCCAACATCTCGCACGAGTTACGCTCCCCCCTCACGCACATCAAGGGATACGTCGAACTGCTCGTCTCCGAATCGCTGGGTCCGGTCACGGACGAACAGCGGCATGCGCTGCAGGTCAGTCAGCAATCCTCGAACAAACTCGAAGGCTTGATCGAAGACCTGATCATGGTCTCGCTGGCTTCGCGCGGCGAACTGAGCGTCCACTTCGACGAAATGGACATCCGCCGCATCGCCAGCCTGGCGGTCAAATCGTTCATGGGCCGGGCGCAGGATCGCGGCGTCAACCTGCACGCGGTCATTGACGATAACGTCCCCCTCGCGCAGGGGGATTCGCAGAAGATCGGCTGGGCGTTGAGCCAGCTCATTGATAACGGGATCAAGTTCACGCCCGCGGGCGGAAGCGTGGTGGTCAGCGTCAAACGCGAAGGGGAAAACCTGGTCATCGTCTCCGTCACGGATACCGGCATCGGCATCGCTCCCAACCGCCTGGAGGAGATCTTCGAACCGTTCCACCAGTTGGATGGATCGTCCACGCGGCGTCACGGCGGCACCGGGCTGGGGCTTTCGCTCGTGCGGCAGATCATCGAGGCGCACGGCTCCATGATCGAAGTGCAGTCGGTGGAGGGGCGCGGCGCCACGTTCAAATTCCCCTTGCTGACCGCGGCAGGGAAGAAATAGATCATGGATGACCGCGCCTTTTCCTACGTGAACGAACTGCTGGGGATCATCAACGAACAGGGCGACATGCGCCTGATCGTCGAAAAATTCCTCGCCGCGCTCCGCAGGGAATTCGTGTACGACAACGTGGCGGCGTATCTCCAGGACGACCAAACGGGTTCGCTCGAGATCTTCTACGCGCGCGCCATCGGGCGCGCCAAGACCGCCGAAGCCGACGCCGCATGGGGGGAGAACATCGCCCTTCAGGTTTTCGCAAAAATGAAACCGCTCGTCCAGTTGCCCGACGCGGGTTCCGAAACGGAGGACCGCGTCCGCCAGCCGTACCTGCTGGGGCTGCCCCTGCGCGCGGACGGGGTGGTGAACGGCGCGCTGGTCTTCGTGCGTTTCGGGGGACCCGCGTATGAGGAGCGCCACATCGCTGCGGCGACGCTCGGCGCGGAACTGCTCTCGGTCCTCTTCGAACGCCGCGCCTGGAGAAGGATGAACGAGGAACTGGGCGCGCTGAAACAACAACTCCAGTTGCAGGACGATTTCGTCAGCACCGTTTCCCATGAACTGCGCACGCCGCTCGGGTTCATCAAGGGATACAGCACCAGCCTCCTGCGCGAGGACACCTCCTGGGACCCGGAGACGCAAAAGGAATTCCTCTCCATCATTGACGAGGAGGCGGATCGCCTCTCCCTGCTGATCGAGAACGTGCTCGAATCCGCGCGTCTGCAAAGCAAGACGCTCCCGCTTCGCTTCCAACCCCTCCGGCTGGACGCCGTCGTGAGGGACGTCACCGCCCGCATCCGTTCCCGCTACAAGGACCTGGACGTAACCCTGGACCTGCAATCCTCCACCCCCATCCAGGCGGATGGGGTCCGCATCGCGCAGGTCTTCGAGAACCTGTATACGAACGCGGTCAAATACGCGCCCGGTTCGCCGGTCTTCGTCGGGTTGAAGCAGGCAGGGCGGTCATTGGTCGTCACGTTCACGGATCACGGTCCCGGTATCCCCCCCGAATCCCTGCCGTTGATCTTCGAGCGTTTCTATCGCATCCGCGCCGAAAAAGCCACCGGCACCGGGCTGGGACTGTACATTTGCAAGCAGATCATCGAGGCGCATCGTGGTAAGATTTGGGCAGAATCGAACGCGAACCAGGGAACCACGTTTTTCATCCAACTGCCCATCAACCAAGTTTCAAGAACGTGAAGGAGGCTGTCATGGCGAAACGCATTCTCATTGTGGACGACGAGCCCCGCTACCTTCGCCTGCTGGAGGCGAACCTGCGGACGGAGGGCTACGAGGTCGTCACCGCTTCGGATGGAGTGCAGGCGGTTGACGTTTTTTCCAACCAGCCGATAGACCTGGTGCTGATGGACGTGATGATGCCCAAACTCGACGGGTTTGGCGCCACCCAGCGCATCCGCGAGTTTTCCAACACGCCCATCATCATCCTCACAGCCAAGGGCGACGAGCAGGATCGCGTGCGGGGACTCGACCTGGGCGCGGACGATTACCTCGTCAAACCGTTCTCAGCCACCGAATTGCTGGCGCGCGTCCGAGCCGTTTTGCGCCGCGCCCAACCGGTTACGGAAATGGGCGGACAATCCCGTTTCTTTACGCATGGAAACCTGAAGATTGATTTCGCCCGCGCGGAAATCTGGAAGGGCGAAACCCCTATCTCGCTTTCCGCGACCGAGTACCGTTTGTTGTTGCAATTCGCCCATCACGTCGGCAAGATCATGTCCTCCGAGGAACTCCTCACCAGCGTTTGGGGACCCGAATACCGCACGGACAAGGAGATCCTCTGGGTGAGCATCGCCCGCCTGCGGCAAAAACTCGAGGACGACGCCCACAACCCAAAACACATCGTCACCCGTTCCGGTCTTGGCTACCTGATGCCCCCCATCGAAGAGTAGGCAGGCGGAAGAGGAGGTTCGAATGATCGGAAAAACCATCCTGATCGTGGATGAAAATCAAGCCAGCCGCGCCTACCTCTCGAATCTGATGCGGGAAAAACGATTCAACATTCTCGAGGCTGGCTCCGGCAAGGAGGCGTTGATCATCGCCTGGCGCGACGGACCCGACCTGGTCCTTTTCGATCCCGTATTCTCCGACATGGGGGACGTCGAGTTCATCCAAAAACTGCGCCAGAACGCGCGCACGGCCAGGACCCCGCTCATCGCGCTTTCCAGCGACCCGGCGCCCGCGCGCAGGCAAGCCTGCCTGAACGCGGGCGCAAACGAATACATCGTCAAATCGTCGGAGGCGCTCGCCGCGTTGGACGAAGCGTTCGACCGCGCCTTCGGCGGCGAAGCAGTCTCGGCGGAGGTCCCCCAACCGGTTCAAAAGCCGAGCGAGAACGGATTGTTGATCGTCTTTCTGAGCGCCAAGGGGGGCACCGGCACCTCCTCCCTGTGCGCCAACCTGGCGATGAACATCAAGGATCAGCATCCGGAGGCGCGCGTGGTCGTCGCCGACCTCGTCCTGCCCATCGGTTCGATCGCGCAGATCGTCGGCTACGAGGGGAATCTGAATCTCGTCACCGCGGCAGACCTCCCGTCCGCGCAGACGAACGGGGAATATTTCCTCAGGGAACTGCCCGAGCCGGATCTCTGGAAATTCCAATTGCTGGCCGGATCGCCCGATCCGCAACATGGAAACAACCTGAAGTTCGAACGTATCGGGCAGATCGTGGACGCGCTGCGCGCCTCCTACGATTTCATCGTCCTCGACATCGGGCGTTCGCTCTCACGCATCAGCCTGCCCCTGATCCAACAAGCCGACCTCATCTCCCTGATCGTTTCCACCGACCTCAGCACCATCAAACTGACCGGGACGGTCTGGGAATATCTGACTGGGCAGGGCATCGAAGACCAAAACGTCTATGCCATTCTGAACCGCGCGGTGGGGTTGGAAGGTTTGACCAAGGCGGAAGCGGAGGGGATCATCGGCTTCCCGATCAGGACGACCTTCCCGTACATGGGGGGCAACTTCGCACTGGCGAACAACCTGAGCCAACCGATCGTCACGAAATATCCCAAGGACACTGCCTCCATCATCTTCAAGGAGAGCGCGGCGGAGATGGTCAGGCTTGCGCGCCAGTTGCGCGCGCGCAAATCGTAGCGGAGGGGTTCTGCCGCGGGCTGCGGGGTATAAAAAGGAATCTCCGGGTTCCGGTGATAAAAGGCATACAGGCGAGGCATTAACCGACATTACCAGCGCCGCAAGATTTATCTTGCATGACGAGGCAACATGAATGTTGCGATACTGCGTAGGCAAGTTAATTAAAATGCAAAGCCGTTTCCCGCTCAATTCGACTAAACTTTCGAATAGCGGAACGATCCACGCGGCTGCGGCGACGAAGTGCAACCATCGCTTCAGGTCGCGCGCAGCGTCCGGCTCCAAGATTGAGAGGCGACATGACAATCGAATACGATGAAAAAGGAAAGATCTTTACCGATATTGTCACCAAGGTTTCGGTCTTTGTGACCGTCCAGACCACGACCCATCTGATGCGCGGGCAGATGCACGTGCAGCGCGATCGGCGCGTAAAGGACGAACTCGACCGCCATGAGAACTTCCTGGCGTTGACCGACGTGCACGTCCTGGGTCCCGACGGACAGACCCTGTTCCACGCCCCGTTCCTGGCGGTGCGACGCGACCAGGTGGTGTGGGTCATGCCCGAGCCGCGGTCGGATGAGGAGGCGAGTTCCTGATGGCAGCCCCGATCTCCAATAACCGGCTCACATCAGCCGACCTGCTCAAATTCAAACGGTATCTCGTCGAAAACGTCAGCCGCATGTTGGAGGGCGAGTCCCTGCAACTGGGCGACCGCGCCGCGATCATCGAACAACGGCTGGGCGAAGCCTACGCCCAGACCCGCGTCAACCTGCCGGAGGATATGCGTAAACATCTCTTCAACGAGATCGTGGACGAGTTTACCGGCTACGGTCCGATCCAGCCCCTGCTCGAAGATCCCGAGATCAGCGAGGTGATGGTCAACGGACCGAAGAAGGTCTTCGTCGAAAAGAACGGCAGGCTGGTGAAGAGCGGCGTCACCTTCGACGACGACGATCACGTCATGCGGATCATTGACCGCATCATCCTGCCCCTGGGCCGCCGCGTGGACGCGGACAGCCCCACCGTGGACGCGCGCCTGCCGGACGGTTCGCGCGTGAACGCGGTGATCCGCCCCGTTGCGATTGACGGTCCCTGCATCACCATCCGCAAATTCAAGAAGGATAAACTCTCGATCGAGGATCTGATCAAGTTCGGTTCCCTTACGAGGAACATGGCGGAGTTCCTGCGCGCCTGTGTCCACGCTCATTTGAACATCGTCGTTTCGGGCGGCACAGGCTCGGGCAAGACAACACTCCTGAACGTGCTATCCAGTTTCATTCCCGAGAGCGACCGTATCGTCACCATCGAAGACGCGGCGGAGTTGCAGCTCCAGCAGGAGCACGTCCTGCGGTTGGAAACGAAAGTGGCGAACGTGGACGGGAAGGGCGCGGTGACGATACGCGACCTGGTGCGTAACGCATTGCGTATGCGCCCGGACCGTATCGTGGTGGGCGAGTGCCGCGGCGGCGAAACGCTGGATATGCTGCAAGCCATGAACACCGGTCACGACGGGTCGCTCACCACGCTGCACGCCAACTCCCCGCGCGACGCGCTCTCGCGCATGGAAACGATGGTGATGATGGCCGGCATGGACCTGCCCCTCAAGGTGGTGCGCCAGCAGATCTCCTCCGCCATTGACCTGATCATTCAGCAGAGCCGCTTGAAGGACGGTTCGCGCAAAGTAACCGCCATCACCGAAGTGGCGGGCATGGAGGGCGAAACCGTCGTGCTGACCGACATCTTCAAATTCGAACAAACGGGCGTGGGGGAGGAAGGCAGGATATTGGGCGAGTTGAAGGCGACCGGCATCCGCCCGATCTTTAGCCCGCGGCTCGAAGCGGCGGGTTTCAAACTGGGCGGCGAGATCTTCATGCCGCCCGGCGGGATCGGCCGGGGAAGGTAGAACGGGACGCCTCTGCTATAATCGGGCATTGAGGTACCATGGATAAAAAGACCCAGATCACCATTCGCTCCAAAAAGTTGGGGGTATTGATCCGTGACGCGCGCCTGGCGGCGCGCCGCAAGATCAAGGAATGCGCGGACGCGATCGGCGTCAAGAGCGGCGTTTTCCGCGCCTACGAGGAGGGTCGCAAATCCCCCTCTTTGCCCGAACTGGAAACGCTCGTCTATTACCTGGACCTGCCCATTGACCATTTTTGGAGCAGGGAGATCAAGTCGAATTCTCCGCTTCCCATCGAGACCCTCGACCTGTCCAAACTGCTGGCTGTGCGCCAGCGCAAGATCGGCGCGCTGCTCAGGCAGGAACGCACGAACGCCAGTATTTCGATCCGCAATCTCGCGCAGGAGACGGGCGTCTCCGGGGCGCGCATCAAAGCCTACGAACTGGGCGAACGTCCCATCCCGTTGCCCGAACTGGAAGTGCTGGTCACCGCGCTGGGCGGACGCATCGAAACCTTCTTCGACCGGAGCGGACCCATCGGGCAGTGGATGATGAACGAGGAAGCCATTCAAAACTTCCTCGATCTGCCGGAGGAGTTGCGCCAGTTCGTTTCGATGCCGGTGAACCGTCCATACCTGGAACTGGCGGTGAAATTGAGCGCCATGTCCAGAGATAAACTGCGTTCGGTCGCGGAAGACCTGCTGGATATCACGTTATAGGGCTGCGCGTGGAAAACAACGATCCCGTTCGACTTGCCGAACAGGGCAGGCAGGCATACGCAAACGGCAATCATGGAATTGCGGCGGACCTCTTTGCGAGGTCGGCGCAGGCTTACGCCGCCGCGCAGGACGAACTGAACGCGGCGGAGATGAAGAACAACCAGAGCGTGGCATTGTTGCAGGCGGGAAAGGCGAAGGAGGCATTGGAGGCAACCGACGGCACGGAGGCGATCTTCCAAAAGGCGGGGGATTTGAAAGGCCAGGGCATTGCGGTGGGCAACCGCGCCGCCGCCCTCGAGGGACTCAAACAATACGACGAAGCGCTGGCGGAATACGAGCGCGCCGCCTCCATGCTGGAGCAGGCGGGCGAGGGCGACATGCACTCGATGGTCCGCAAAGCCGCGGCGAACCTCAACCTCAAGCGCGGACGCATCACCGCCGCGCAGATGGACGTGTACGACTCCCTGCGCCTGGTCGAAAAGCCGAACGTCACCCAGCGCATCCTGAAATTTCTCAGACGGATCGGATTTGTCAAATAGTGATCAACGTACAGGTTCGCCCGGCGGACATCAACGATCATCAGCGGTTATCCAACCTGATCTTCTTTGAGACCCGCTCCCATCGTCACCTTGACTGGCGCTCGCCGTTGGAATGGCTGGGCGATGATTTCTTCTGGACGGTGGAGGAAGGCGCGCAGCTCACTGCCGCACTGGCATGTCCCGCGGAAACGGACGGGATCGCCTGGGTGCGGCTTTTTGTTCATTCCGGGTATTGGTCGGCGGAGAATGCCTGGACGGTGTTGTGGGGCGCGGCGCAGGCGGACATCGCGCGCGGGGGCGGGGCAAAGGTCGCCGCCATTGCGCAACAACCCTGGTTCGAGCGGATCCTGCAATCGAGCGGTTTCCGAAGCCGTCAGAGTATTGTGATGCTCGAGTGGTACGGCTTCGCCGGTCAACCCTGGGCGTCGCGCGAAGCGGAGGGGTTCCGAATCCGAAAGATGACCGAGGCGGACCTCCCGCATGTCGCCCGCGTGGATGCCGCGTCGTTCGATCCCTTGTGGCACAACTCGCAGGAATCTTTACGGAGGGCGTTTTTGCAGTCCATGGTCGCAACCGTCGCGGAGGATGAAAGCGGCGTTGTCGGTTACCAGTTGACCACAGGCTCAGGGACGCGCGCGCACCTGGCGCGGCTGGCGGCGCACCCAAGCGTGCGGGGGCGCGGCGTGGGCAGGGCGCTGCTGGGGAATCTTTTTTTGTGGCTTGTGAATCGGGGCTGTCTCAAATTGTCCGTGAACACCCAGAGCGACAACCAGACCTCGTTGAAACTGTATCAGAGAATGGGTTTTTTTCGCACGGGAGAGGCGTATCCCGTGTATACTTTCGATGTGCCGGCGTATCCGTCCATTTGAGGTTTTCATCCGCTAATCCGCGCTACTTCTTCGCCAATAAAAGGTTGGCGGCAATTCGCGGGGCTTGGCGGATGACATCAGGTTCATTGTCCCATTCTCAGGAAAAGGAGGCAGTATGACAGCCCGGGAAGATGCGGTCATCATCAATTCGCTCGTGCGGCAGGCGTTGACCTCGATGCAGGAGGTGATGGGCGACAACGGTTTGAACGCCGTGCTGCGTTCGTGCAATCTCGAAAGGTTCATCGGGAACTTCCCGCCGAACGACCTGGAGCCTTCGATCAAGGCGTCGCAATACGCGCAGTTGAACCAGGCGATCGAAGACTTCTACGGACGCGGCGGCAGGGGCATGCTGCGGCGCATCGGCAAGGCTTCCTTTCAATACGGGGTGCGGGAACAAGCCGCATTGCTCGGCATTGCCGGGGTCGCCTTGAAGTTGCTGCCCGATAGACAGCGCATCAAGTTCATCCTGAACGGCATGGCGGACGCGTTGAAGAAGAGCAACCCGCAGGTCAATGCCTGGGTGGACGAAAGCGAAGGGAAACTCGCCTACGTCGAAGCCACGTGCGCGATCTGCAACGGCCGGCACAGCGACCGTCCGATATGTTATCTTTACGTCGGCTCCGTTGCCGAGGCGGTACAATGGGCAACCGGCAAAGAGTACGAGATCGTGGAAACGCACTGCCTCGCAAAGGGCGACGAGTATTGCAGGTTCGAAGTCGGAGGCGTAAAGGAGTGAGCGAAACAAAATTTCCGAACCGCGTATTGCGTCGTTTTGTGGAAACGCTTTCGTCTGAACTGGGGGGCGAACAGTTCAACGCCATGCTTGCCCTTTCCAAACTTCCCGCGGAATGGGCAAAACCAGACGCCTTCCTCAAAACGGACCCCGTCGAGTCGGCGAGAGTGTACGCCTCCCTGCAAGCCGCCATGCGAACCTATTTCGGACGCGGCGCGCGCGGCGTTCTCATCCGCGTGGGGCAGCACCTATGGAATCATCTTTTGGAAGACGCCGCGCTCGGAGGCAGGGCGCAAGCTGCGCTCGTCAAACGGCTACCCCTGTCGGCGCGTCGCAAAGCGACCCTCGACCTGCTCGCCAAATTCATCGGGACGGATCCAGCCGACATCACGGTTCACACCCTCGACCTCGACCTGCTCCTCGCGGACCATGCCTCTCCCAACGCCGACGGTCAATCCGCCTCCGCCCCCATCTGCTACGTGACCCAGGGACTCATCCGCGAAAGCCTCCTCTGGGCAACGGGAATCCATTACGACGTGGAGGAGACCTCCTGCAAGGCAAGAGGCGAGGAAGCCTGTGAATTCACGATCACAGGCGGGAAGGAACCACAGTAACACGTCACCCTGAGTGAGCGTTCGTTGCGAGCGAAGAGTCCCGACTGAGATCACGAGAGACTCTTCGTCGCCGGAAGATCGCTGACTCCTCGGAATGACATGACAACGAGAGACACCATGGACACCAAACCGACCTCCGATATGAACGACGACGTCACATTCTACATGCAGGGCTGGGAACCGCAGGGGAAACCCAAAGCCGTGGTCTGCCTCGTCCACGGGCTGGGCGAACACACGGGGCGGTACGCGCACGTCGGCAAAGCGTTGAACGACGCGGGCTACGCCCTTTTCGGATTCGATCTGCGCGGTCACGGGCAGACCGGCGGCGCACGCGGGCATTTCCCCTCGCTCGACGCCGTAATGCAGGATATCCGCCAGTTCGTTCAATTCCAAAGCCGGAATCACCCCGAACTCCCGATCTTCCTCTACGGTCACAGCCTCGGCGGTTTGCTCGCGCTTGCGTACGCGATCCGACATCCCGATGGATTGCAGGGCGTGATCGTCACCGGTGCGGGGTTGCGTTCCGCTTTGCAGGAACAAAAGGGGAAGATCGCGCTGGTCAAACTGCTTGGTTCGCTGTTGCCGACCCTGGTCGTCAAAAGCGAACTGGAGGTCGCCGGGCTTTCACGCGATGAGACTGTGGTGCGGGCATACGTCAACGACCCGCTGGTGCATGACAAAACCAGCCTGGGACTCGGCAAGGCAGGTCTGACCGCCATTGACCTGTGCTTCGCGCGCGCGCGGGAATTCAAACCTCCGCTCCTCATCATGCACGGCAAAGCGGATCGCATTACCTATCCCAGCGGAAGCGAAGATTTCGCCAGGCTGGCGGGCGAAACGAACAAGGACGTTACTTTGAAGTTATGGGAGGGGATGTACCACGAGATCCACAACGAACCCGAACAGGCGGAAGTGTTCAAGACGATGATCGAGTGGATGGATGGACGTGTGAAGTGATGCTTATTGATTACCTTACACTTTGACATTGGGACGCGGATTAACGCGGATGGACGCGGATTTTTAGAGGAAATGCCCGAAAAAGCGCCTTGCATCCGCGTCCCATTTTTTAGAGTGTTAGGTAATCGGTGATGCTTATTGGCATTTCGGCGTGGTTTTTCCAATCAATTCCTACAACTCCACCACCGTCGGCTCCCTCTCCGTCACCGTCACGGACTTGCCGTTGGCGAAGACCACTTCCGTTTTGTCCGTCCCTCGTATCACCTTCAAGCCTTTATAGCCGATCGTCACGTCCCACGGGAAGGGATTACCGCCTTCCAGTTTCACGCGTGTCGAGGACAAAATCTCGATCCCCAACACCTTTAGGAACAATCCGACGGACGCCAGTCCGCTCAACGCGTTGCGTTCGCCGATGCCGGTCCCTTTTTCGGCATGGTAACGCGCGTAGAAGGCGCGGTTCTGCTTCAGGTTTTGAATGACGGCGGACATGTTGTGCGCGAACAAACGCGCCGCATCGGAGCGGAATCCGTATCTCAGCAAGCCCTCGCAGATCAAAAAATTCCAGGGCAGGTGAACGGCTTGGGAGACGGATTCAGCCTCCGGCTGGGTCAGAGACGGACAGGCGGGAATCCCAAAAGGACGGTGGAATCGTTTGGGGTCCAGCAGCGCGCGTCCGATCATCGTCTGCGCGTGCGCTTCATCCGGCACGCCCGCCCACAACGGCGTGAAGAGCGTATGGTCTTCGGTGGTGAAATCGAGCGTGCTGATGATGACGGTGTCATCGTCGCCCAGCCCCTTCACCACGATCTTCGAAAGTTTCGGATACACCTTCCGCGTGGTATAGACCGACCCGCCGTTCCTCCATTGATAATTGCCGCCGGAGATGACCTCGTCCGCGGCTTTGGTGGAGAACTGGTGGATGCGGATTTCGGGGCGCTTCGCTGCGGGACTTTGGGTCTGCACCTCCACCAGTAAGCGGATCGGCGCCTCGAACTTCAACTTCGGACTGATCGTCCCTGAGCCTTGTTGTTTCACCAGCACTTTTCCCCCCAGGCTCGACCCGGTTTCGCGGTCCCGGTAATGATACAAACCCGTCCGCGCCTGCCACGTGGATTCGATGGAGCGGCGCAACTTTGCAGCCTGCTCGTGGAGCAGCGCCAGCGCGTTGTGTTGTTCGAGCCTTTCAGCCATTTTGATCAGGCACGCGGCTTCACGATATAACATCGCCTCGAGCGCCGGGCTGTGGACTTGCGTAATGTCGGCGCCCAGCGACCATCCGTGCCACGCGTCGAACAGGGGGTTGTCCTCGAAGCCGGTTTGCAGGATGTGTTTCCATTGGGGAAGCCCGTCGCGGTCTTCGTCGTATTCGGGGGAGAACCACGACCAGAAGAATTCATGCAAACGCGGAAAGACTTCCTTGAGGAAGTTTTCGTCCTCGTTCGATTCGTAAATCTTCCAGGCAAGGCTCGCTAGCATGGGCGCGGCGAGATACCTCCCGCGTTGACCCGCGAGGCCGGGCTTGCCGTCAATCGTCCCGTCCGCTTTTTGGACGGCGAGGAAGTTCTTCAACAGGTCTTTTGCGGTGGACGAGGCGGACAATACACCGGCAAGATGATGCGCTTCGAGCGGAGTTTGTCCGTTCCATGAGGCGGGATAGTCCGTTCCGTCGCCTTTGGGGGAGCAGCCGTTGTCGGGTCCGCGCGCGGAGACGAAGGACGGGTTGGGTAAATGTTCGTTCGGCGGAAAAAGCAGCCTGAACCCGGCGCATTGACTCAAGGCGAACGCCGCGTCCCAGTCCCTGTCGCCGGTGCGGATGTCCACGGTCTGGCTTGCGTTGAGCAGTTCGAGGCGAGCGCGTTCCGCCTCCCACGGACGCGCGGCAACCTGGCGCGCGAGATCGAACGAGGTTTGCAAATTCTCTGTCGCGGCTTGCGTCCAGGTGAGTTGACGCGTGGCGCCGGGACCTAGTTCGAGGTCCAGGTAGAGCGAGGGGTGGGGACCGGCGCCGGGAGCGGGTCCGCCGGTCATAAAGATTACAGGGAAAAGTCCGCCGGTTTGTCCCGCCAGGACGTTGATCATCTGCATCTGCCTGGAGGTCATGCCCTGTCCGTCAATGGGGACCAGAAGGGCGCACATCTCCAGCCGCACCTTGCGCGTGGCGGTGGACTTGTTCGCCAGCGTCATCCGTCCGCCGATGGTATTGGAGGTTGGAACCCAGTATTCCGCGGAAACGTCTATGTTGGGTAACGCCGAAAAATCGAGAACGAGGAAGTTCGGGTAAAAACGCCGGAGGGTCGGGGGCAGTGAAAAATCCGAGGGATTGCTGACGGATTTGCCGTTCTCGCTGAAGCGCGGGAAGAGGCGCATCGTTTTGGCGCGCAAGCCGAAGGTGGTGCGAAGCGAGAGGGCGGGCGGTTCGCCGCCGCCGAGGGCAAGTTCCCAGATGTGGTCGTTGAGGTAATCGGGAATGGAAAGTCGTGCATCCGCCGCGAGGTTGAGGTGGAGCGGGTCGCCGGGAGCGAGTGACCAGTCGCGCATGATTGTATTGTACGGGCAGATGGTCAGGAGGTCAAAGGGTATAATTCAGGCTCGTAGGTTGGTAGTCTGATAGTCTGATAGTCTTATAGTCTGATAGTCTTATAGTCTGATAGTCTTGGAGTCTGATAGTTTCATAGTCTTATAGTCTGATAGTCTCATAGTCGGATGGAAGCAAGGCGAGCGGATGACGACTATCCGACCAACGACTATCCGACCAACGACTATCCGACCAACGACTATCCGACCAACAACTATTCGACCAACGACTATCCGACCAACGACTATCCGACCAGCGACTACCCAACCAGCGACTATCCGACCAACGACTATCCGACCAACGACTATCAGACTAACGACTATCCGACCAGCGACTATCCGACCAGCGACTATCCGACCAACGACTATCCGACCAGCGACTATCTGACCAACGACTACCCGACCAGCGATTATCCGACCAGCGACTATCCGACCAACGACTATCCGACTAGCGACTATCCGACCAACGACTATCCGACCAACGACTATTAAACCAACGACTATCCGACCAACGACTATCCGACCAGCGACTACCCGACTAGCGACTATCCGACCAACGACTACCCGACCAACGACTATCCGACCAACGACTATCCGACCAACGACTATCCGACCAGCGACTATCCGACCAGCGACTATCCGACTAGCGACTATCCGACCAACGACTATTTGAATCACGCCAAGGAGACCGAAAACATGGGACTGTACTTCGAAGAATTTACCGTCGGGCAGAAGATCGTCACCGAAAAGCGGACGATCACCGAAGCGGACATCATGGAATTCGCGCGCTTGTCGGGCGACGATAACCGCATCCACACCGACCCGGAGTTCAGCAAGACGACCCCGTTCGGCAGGCAGATCGCGCACGGGCTGCTGGGCTTGTCCATCGCCTCGGGGCTGGCGTGGCAGACCGGGCTGATGGACGGAACCGTCATCGCTTTCCGCGAGGTAAAGGAATGGAAGTTCGTCAAACCCGTGTTCATCGGCGATTCGATCCAGGTCGAACTCGAAACGACGGAGACCAAAGCCCTGCCGCGCATCGGCGGCGGTTCCGTGACGATCGCCCTCGAAGTGAAGAACCAGAACGACGAAGTGTGTCACCGCGGCGCGTGGGTTGTGTTGATCGCAAGCAAGCCGTCCGCATAGGGTACGCAAGCCGATAATTTCGCGTTGCGTATTGCGTAAAAGAATTATGACCGACGAAAACGAAGAAGATCGAATCAAGCGAATCAAAAAATTACTGGAGTCCGAAGCCGAGACGCGCCCGGAGACTCCCATAGAGCCTTCGCAGGACGATATCCCGTATCGCGGCGCAACGCGCGCCGGCCCGTCCCGCCGCACGCCGACCCCGACGCCGCCGCCCATCCCGTTGGACAAGGACAACATGCCCCTGCCGCGTCGCGTGGATGAAGTGGACCTGGGCAGCACGCGCGTTTCGCCTGCCGCGTACGAACCGACCAGTCGTCACCGCAACGGCGCGCCGCCAACGAGGAGCGCGTCCGCGCCGCGGCCGAGCCAGCCTCCTCCAGCCCGCCCGACCGTTTCACTGTCATGGATGAGCGGATGGGGAGGCTGCCTCTTGCGCGCCTTCGTCCTTTCCCTGTTCGGGCTGGTCGTCCTCGCCATCCTCGGCGGTTCCGCGCTCCTGATCTCGTATTACCGCATTGCGCGCACCCTCCCCAGTGTGGACGACCTGCGAAACCGCACCTCCCAATTCGAGACCACCCGCATTCTGGATCGCAACGGGAATCCGCTCTACGAGATACTCGACCCGAACGCCGGGCGCCGCACCTACGTGACCCTCGACAGGATTTCCCCGGTTCTCATCGCGGCGACGATCGCCACCGAAGACCAGGATTTTTACACACACCCCGGCTTCGATCCCTGGGCGATCCTCCGCGCGCTGTGGGTCAACTATCGCACGGAGGGGGAGGGCGGCGGCGCCTCCACCATTACGCAACAACTGGCGCGCGCCCTCCTGCTTTCTCCCGAAGAACGCGCCCAGCGCACCTACCTCCGCAAGGCGCGCGAGATCATCCTCGCGGCGGAGATCACGCGCCGTTACTCGAAGGATGAGATCCTCGAACTCTACCTGAACGAGATCTATTACGGCAACCTCGCCTATGGCATCGAAGCCGCCGCAGAGACGTACTTCGGCAAGACCGCCAACCAACTCACCCTGGCAGAGGCGTCCTTCCTCGCGGGCCTCCCGCAATCGCCGGCAGTCTACGACATATACACCAACCGCGAAGCCACGCTGGCGCGCCAGCAACAGGTGCTGGTGTTGATGTTCGTTCTGAGTCAGCAGGATGGCTGCATCGCTGTCAGCAACAGCGAGGTTCCAATTTGCGTGGACCAGGTTACGGCGGTGAACGCGGCGAACGAGATCAAGAACCGCGCGTTCACCCCCCCGAACATCAACGCGCGTTACCCGCACTGGGTCAACTTCGTCCGCTCGCAACTGGAGGCGCAATACGACGCGCAGACCATCTATCGTTCCGGTTTCATCGTTTACACCACCATTGACCCCGCCCTCCAAAACGAGGCGCAAAGGATCGTCTCCGAGCAGGTGGCGCTGCTCGCCGATAAGAACGCAAAGAACGGCGCGCTGGTCGCCATCGAACCCTCCACCGGCGAGATCCTCGCCATGGTCGGCTCGCCCGATTTCAACAACGAAGCCATCTCCGGCCAGGTCAACATGGCGACCAGTCCCACGCGCCAGCCCGGTTCCTCCATCAAACCCATCACGTACGTCGCCGCCTTCGAAAAGGGATGGACGCCCTCCACCCTGATCTGGGATGTGCCGAGCGAGTTTCCTCCATCCGGCGATCCCAATGATCCGCGCGAGCCGTATAAACCGGTCAACTACGATGGAAGATTCCACGGTCCCGTCACCGTGCGTACGGCGTTAGCCAATTCGTTCAACGTCCCGGCGGTCAAGACGCTGGATTTCGTCGGCATCTACGACGACCCAGCCACACCCGAAAAGGACGGCATGATCGCCATGGCGGAACGGCTGGGCATCACCAGTTTGACGCGCCCGGACTACGGTCTCGCGTTGACGTTGGGCGGGGGCGACGTCAGTTTGATTGACATGACCTCCGCCTTCTCCGTGTTTGCGAACGGCGGAAGGAAAGTCCCGCCCGTCTCCATATTGAAGATCGTTGATTTCCAGGGCAACGTCATCTACGAACACCAACCGCCCGAGGGCGAGCAGGTCATCCGCCCCGAGCACGCCTATCTCATCTCCTCCATCCTCTCCGATAACGAAGCGCGCGCGTGGATGTTCGGGCGCAACTCCGTGATCAACCTCCCGTTCCCGGCCGCGGCAAAGACCGGCACCACCAACGACTTCCGCGATAACTGGACCATGGGTTACACCCCCGATCTCGCAGTGGGCGTCTGGGTGGGCAACGCCGACTACACCCCCATGGTCAATACCACCGGGCTATCCGGCGCGGCGCCCATCTGGTCCCAATTCATGCAATACGCCGTTCCTTATGTGACGAACAACAACCCGCGCCCTTTCGGCATCCCGCCCGGCATCACCGAAAGGATCATCTGCAACCTGTCCGGCACGGAACCCTCGCAATGGTGCAGGGGCGGTCAACGCAGTGAGTTCTTCGCCTCCAACCAACTCCCCCCACCGCGCAGTGAAGACCTCATCACCCGCACCACCATTGACACGTGGACCGGGCTGATCGCCGGGGATGCCTGCCCGGACTTTGCGGAAGAAGTAATGGTGACGAACGTCAACGACGAATGGGCGCGCAAATGGCTCAAGACCGACGACGGGCGCGCCTGGCTCGAATCCCACGACCTGCCCCGCAACCCCTTCTTCAAACCCGAACGCGAATGCAGTTCGGACGACCCGCGTCCGACCCTCCAATTCTCCAACCTCAAGGACAACGACATTATCACCGAGTCGCCGCTCGACATTCGCGCCGTCATCAACGTCACCAAAGGCGATTTCACAGGCTGGCGGCTCGAATATGGCAGGGGCGACGATCCCTCCGAATGGACGATCCTTGCGGAGGGGCGCGATAAATTCGAACAACCCGAAAACCTCTACAAGTGGGATTTGGACGACCTCGACGCGGACCGCATCACCTTGAGGCTTTATCTCATGAACGGAGAGGATTACTACGCCGAAAAACGCATCTTCCTGACCTTCAACCTGCCCACCCCAACCCCCGAGCCGACTCTCACCCCAACCCCCGTCCCGCCCACCGCCCCGCCGACGGACACGCCCGTCCCCGCCACACCCACGCCATCGTTGACGCCCTCCCCAACGGAAACGCCGACTTCGACGCCAACGACCGTCACGCCCATACCCACCACGCCCTGAACATGAACGGAATAAATCGCCCGACCATCAAACCCGGCATGACGGTCTTGATTGTATTGAAACAGGATCAGCGCACGGGCAAACTTACCAAAGGCATCGTGAGGGACATTCTCACCAAATCCGCGAACCATCCGCACGGCATCAAGGTCCGGCTGGAAAACGGTCTGATCGGGCGCGTCAAGGAGATCGTCGAAGAATGACCGGTAGAAAATCCCTTTTGTGGGGATTGGCGTTCCTCCTAATCCTGGCGTGCGCGCCTTCGATGGTCACGCCCGTCCCTCCGCTCGACCCGCGCGCCATCAACACCTACATCGCGCAAACTGCGGAAGCCGCCTCCACACAGACACAGGCAGCGATACCGGATACTCCCACCATCACCGCCACACTACGAAATACCTTCACGCCCGAACCGACGTTTACGAGCGTGCCAGCCTTTGTATTTCCCACACTGACTCCCATCCAGCGGGTGCAATACTTCCGCGTCAAACACGACAGCCAACTGGCGATCTACAATTACAGGTCCCGCACCGCCGCCGCCGACTGGGGAGGCGTTGACTTTTTCACCCCCGAGGTCGTGCCGATGTACCTCACCCCGCATCCGGCAGGCGGAACCTACTCGACGGTCCTGAATGAGAATTGGGAGATCTACATTGACTCCCTCAACGGAAGCCACAAACAAAAACTCAGGTACCTCAAAGCGGACAACACGGCTCTATTCGACCACAAGGGCTTTCCCCACCTGGAAAGCCTGACCATGGGCGGCAATATCGTCACCCTTGCTGAAATAAAAGACGGATGGGGCAGGGTCAACACGATCAGTTTCAGCCAGCCCGGCGCCCTCAAGGAGGTGAACTACGCGACGAGACCCGACATGGTGCATAAATTCGTCGTGGTCGCCTGGAACAAACAAACGAAGAAAACCTTCTGGGTGAATCCTCCGCCGGGCGCCATATACTGGCCCCTGGTCACCGATCGAGCGGCATGGATCCCCATGGAACGCCTCGAACCGTTCCCCATCCTGCCCATGACCGTCACGGCAAAGACCGCGCAACCGATCAGAAAAACACCGTCAGTTAACGGCGAAGAAACCGGGCACGAATTCGCTGAAGGGGAAAGCGGGCAGGTCGTCGAGTATTTCCCCTCCGCTTCCAACGTGTGGGGCAGGCTTCGCGGCGGAGGCTGGATCGCCTTGACCCTGAACTGGAAGTACCCCACGGACTGGTCAATGGAAACCCTGCCTCCCCCGCCCTGATAAACGGAATTCGATCTTCTCTACCGTACATTTTAGAAATCGGACGCGGACGAGCGCTGACTTACGAGGAAAATCAATTAAATTATCCGCGTGTCTCCGCGTCCCAATAAAAGATTTGGGCTCATCTATGAAAAGTGTGCAAAAACATTCGCGTGTAGCGGACGTTCTCTAACGTCTGCACACGAATCACAGAGGAGCCAAGATTTGTACGGTAGCAAATTCAATCGAGCATAGCGTCATAAATTGGAAAAGCGTAATCTGCGCTCTCTGGCGCAGGGGCGACGCGTAAGTTTTCAGACGCTCTCCAAGAAGTTTGCATCCTGCGCCGCGGACGAAATCGCTTCAGATGGACCCTCCCCCATAAAAAAAAGCCTCCCTGCTATTCAAGGGAGGCTTCTGCGTGTTTGTCGGATGGAGATCAAGTATCCCCGCTTTGCGAAACGGAGGCTCTCCTTGCCTGCTCGTCCTTCAAGAGGCGTATCCCATTGACCACCTGGTTCGAGATGCGTTCCAGCTCATCGCGGAGTTGCGAAAGGCTGTTCAGCGCGTACTCGTCCGCGTCCGCGCGGATGTTTTCCGCCTCCACGCGCGCCTGCGCGACGATCTGTTCCGCGCGGCGCTGCGCCTCCTGCGCCACCGAGTCCTTCATCACGAGTTGGTCGGCTTTCTGGCGGGCGAGTTCGAGCGTGCGGTTTGCCTCCTCCTGCGCCTGCGCCAGCACGCGGTCGCGTTGACCGAGCAATTGCTGCGCCTTCTTCACCTCTTCGGGGATGGCAATGCGCATCTGGTCAATGATGTCCAACATGCGGTCCTCGTCCACCATCACGTTGCGGGTGAGGGGAATGGACTTGCTCTCGTTGAAGAGTTCCTCGAGGCGGTCAATCAGTTGCAGGATATCCATGGGATGCCTCCGTAAACCGGATGACTTCAATTCTATCGCAAATTCACGCAGGTCGAATTGCCAATCCGACCTGCTTTAATCCCTCAACGCGTTGGGAGGTGAATGCCCATCGTCCATGTGGCTGACCTTTTCCCTGAGCGCGCCATGCACGTGCGGCGGGACCATGCTGGAAACATCGCCGTCGAGCATGGCAATTTCCTTGACCGTGCTGGAGGAAAGGAAGGTATGCTCCTCCGCCGTGATCAGCGCAACGATCTCGATGTCCGAAGCGAGGCGATGATTCGCCAACGCCATGCGGAACTCGAACTCGAAATCGGAAAAGACGCGCAAGCCGCGCACGATGACGTCCGCGCTGATTTCGCGTGCGAATTCGACGGTGAGCCCGCTGTAGCCCGTGACTTTGATCTTGGGATTGTCCTTGAACGCCTCGGTGACAAGGGCAATGCGTTCTTCGGGTGTGAAGATCAGAGACTTCAAGGGCTTGTCATAGACCGCCATCACCACTTCATCGAAGAGGCGCGCGGCGCGCTCGGCAATGTCCATGTGACCGTAGTGGATGGGATCGAACGTTCCGGGAAATAAGGCACGAACCATGTTGGTCTTTTAGTCTCCTGGTCTTATAGTCTTATGGTCTTATAGTCTTATAGTCTTATAGTCTGATAGTCTTATGGTCTGATAGTCTTATAGTCTTGTGGTCTGATGGTCTTGTGGTCTGATAGTCTTATAGTCTTGTGGTCTTATAGTCGGATGGTCTGATGGTCTTGTGGTCCCCGAGTCCATTGGTCGCGTCTTCACTATTCGACTACCCGACTATCAGACTATCAGACTATCAGACTATTCGACTACCCGACTATCAGACTATTCGACTATCAGACTATCAGACTACCCAACTAACTCACATCCCCCTTGCCTTCGCCCCAGAACCTTCGGAGGGCTTCGGCAAGCAGGGCGTGTTCGGGCTGGGACAAATCCGCATCCTTCTCGAAGACGGCTTGCGCCTGCGCCCGGGCTTTTTCTATCAATTTGACGTCGGTGATGCTTGCCATGCGCAGGCTCGACGTAAACCCCGCCTGGCGCGTGCCGAGGAATTCGCCGGGACCGCGGATCTGCAAATCCTTCTCGGCGAGGAAGAAACCGTCGTTCGATTCAGCCAGGGCTTGCAGGCGTTCGTTCTCCGTTGCGTCTTCGTGCGTCGGAATTAACAGGCAATACGATTGATCCGCGCCGCGCCCGACGCGACCGCGTAATTGATGCAATTGCGCGAGACCGAACCTATCCGCGCCTTCGATGAGCATGACCGTCGCGTTCGGCACGTCCACGCCCACCTCGACGACCGTCGTCGAAACGAGGATGTCATATTGCTTGTCGCGGAATTTGAGCATGACCTCGTCTTTTTCGGCGGGGCGCATTTTGCCGTGCAACAATCCCAATCTCAAATCGGGGAAGACTTCTTTCGAGAGTGTTTCGTAATCGTCCACGGCGGCGCGGGCTTCGATCTTTTCGCTCTCCTCGATAAGCGGATAGATGATGAACGCCTGTTTGCCATCCTTGATCTGCCCGCGCAATAACGTAAAGGCGCGTTCGCGCTCCTGCGGGCGGAGGACATAAGTGTTGATGGGAATCCTTCCCGCGGGCATTTCGTCCATGACGGAGATGTCGAGGTCGCCGTAAAGGGTCAGGGCGAGGGAACGCGGGATCGGAGTGGCGGTCATCACCAGCAAATGTGGATTCGTCCCTTTACTTCTGAGTTCCGCGCGCTGCTCGACGCCGAAGCGATGTTGTTCGTCAATGACGGCGAGTTGCAGGTCGGCGAATTGAACCGGCTGTTCGATGACCGCGTGCGTGCCGATCACGATCTTGATGGTGTTGTTTGCGAGTCCCGCGCGAATTTCTTCCTTTTCTGAATCGGGGGTATCGCCGGTCAGCAGCCGAATCTCTTCGGGCTTGAGCAAGCCTTTGAGAAGATTCGTGAAATTGCGATAATGCTGTTCCGCCAGGATGGCTGTGGGCGCCAGGATGGCGGCTTGCGAAGTCTCCGCAGGAGGCGCGCCGTTCGATGTAATGATCGCGGCGGCTAGCGCGGCGACGACGGTTTTTCCCGAACCCACGTCGCCTTGCAGGAGTCGGTTCATGGGCTTGCCGGAGTCGAGGTCGCGGCGGATGTCTGCAAGGGCGCGTTCCTGCGCGGAGGTCAGGGTGAAGGGAAGGCTTTTCTTTAGCGTATCCAGCCGCTCGTCCGGGATGGAGAAGCGCCGCCCGTCCACAGAGAGCCAGTCCCGCCGTTGTCGCAGGACTCCCATTTGCAGGTAGAAGATCTCGTCGAAGGCAAGCCGTTCACGCGCGGCTTTGAGTTTTTCCTGCGAATCGGGAAAGTGAACCTGTAGCAGCGCCTCGCCCAGCGGCGTCACGTTCGCGGCATTACGAACATCGCCGGGCAGGGCATCCGCGACCGCAGGCGCCCAATACGTGACGACCTGCTTCATCAGGTTGCGAAGCCATTTTTGCGTGACGCGTTCGGTGAGCGAATAGATCGGCACGATGCGATTCGTGTGCAGGTTTTCGACCTCGACAGGCTCCCAATCGGGGTTGTTCATCACGAGGCGACCGAGATACTGATCCACTTTGCCCGAAACGGAAATGGCGTCGCCCACCTTGAATCGATTCGCAAGCCAGGGTTGGTTGAAATAGGTCAAACGGATCGCGCCCGTGCCGTCGCTGATGACGGTTTCGATGATCGAAGCCTTGCCGCCGCGGATGGGTCGCGTATGCACGCTTTGGATCGTGCCGATCACCGTGACCTGCTCGCCGTAGAACAAATTCTTGATGGGTTTGAGTTGCGAGTAATCGTCGTAACGGCGCGGAAAGTAATAGAGCATGTCGCCGAGCGTGTGCATGCCGAGTCTGGCGAGGGTCTCTGCGTGGCGCGGTCCGACTCCCTGAAGGACGGTGAGTTTGGCGTCGAGCGCGGCGGGAGTTGCGGAGGTGCGCGCGCCCGCGACAGATTCCGAGCGCGGCGGGCGCGATTTGTATCCCCCTGCAGGGATGGAGGGCGGTTGACGGGTTGGCTCCGGATTTCTTGAATCAGGGGGCGGCTGAATTGGAGGCTGACTCTGTGGTTGGGGACGCGGCTTTTGTTGAGGCTTCTGTCGGGCTTCTGGATAGGTCTCCCCGATCCTTTTCCACAACCCCTTCAGCGCGTCGGCGCGTGACTGGGGGCTGAGTCCGTCGTACGAGCGGAGTCTCTGCACCACAGCCTGGATCACCTCTTCCTGGATGCCGTCTGCGCGCGCTTCCCCTTCCCAGAAATCGAGCATTTTGGCGAGCCCGCCGATGATGGCGCTGTTGCTATATCCGTTCTCGTGTTCGAGCCGGAAGAATTTGCGTAGTTTGTCCAATGAGGGCTGCATGAAGATATTTTATCATGGGGAATATTGTTTTCTCACCGCCAGGACCTCAACCGGCTCGGACGGGATCATTATCGTTATGAGCAGAACCTTGCCGCCCTGTAGGTGTTTTATAAGACGATCATGCAGAAGCGTTGACTTTGCCATTTCGGCATTGTACAATAGACTTGTATTCAGGGAGTAGCGCCTGCCCGGGTCGTACCCGCGCAGGGCAGATGATCGTCAGGACGGAGTCTCGTTCGCCCCCGAACGCTCCCGGTCATCTGCGCGTAGAAGCCCAATGCGTTCGCGAGACTGCCAATCAGGCGGTTTCGCGCTTTTATTTCGGACGAAACACGGAGGCAAGAGATGAAACTACACATATTCTTTGCGCTGATAGACGCGCTGATCCTGCTGGCATATCCGTTCGTTTTCATCCTGGCAAAGGCGCGCCGGCTTTTTGGTTTTAGGAGATAATAGCGGCATCCTGTCGTTGCGAGGAGGCAATCCGCCGCGCGGTATGTTCCAACTCAATTGGGGAGATCGTTACGTCGCGGCAAATGCCCCTCGCGATGACGGAATCCAAGGAGGTCTGCCATGCCGTCAATGAACGATGTATTGGGCGTCATCATGGGAGGGGGACGGGGATCGCGTTTGCACCCGCTCACCCAGTTGCGCTCGAAGCCCGCCGTGCCGATCGCGGGGAAATACCGCCTGATTGATATTCCCATCAGCAACTGCATCAATTCGGGGATCTATCGCATTGCGGTTCTGACCCAGTTCAATTCTGTTTCGCTCCACCGGCACATTTCCCAAGCCTACAACTTCGACGTGTTCCACACCGGCTGGGTGCAGGTCTGGGCGGCGGAGCAGACGCCCCAGAGCGCAGACTGGTATCAAGGCACGGCGGATGCAGTGCGGAAACAACTATTCGAGATCCAGGCGACGGGCGCGGAGTACGTGCTGATCCTGGCGGGCGATCATCTCTATCGCATGGATTACCGGGAGATGGCGGAACGTCACTGGGAGACGAAAGCCGATATAACGGTGGCAGTCCAACCCGTCGCGCGAAGCGAGGCGTCCCGTTTCGGCCTGTTGAAGGTCGAGGCGGACGGTCACATTGCATCGTTCGTCGAAAAGCCCAAGGACCCTGAAGTCCAGAAAGAATTCGTCAGCCGGGACGACCCGGAGCGTCCCTTCCTGGGTTCGATGGGAATTTACATGTTCAGGACGAAGGTGTTGAACGACCTGCTCAATTATCATTTGCGGCAGGATGATTTCGGCGGCGAGATCATCCCCGAAGCCATCCAATCGCACGAAGTGTACGCGTTCGATTTCGACGGATACTGGGAGGACATCGGGACGATCCGTTCGTTCTACGAAACGAATTTGAAATTGACGAGCCCGAACCCGCCCTTCAACTTCTATGACGCCATAGCGCCGATCTATACGCACGCACGCTTTCTGCCCGGTTCGACCGTCGAAGACAGCGAGTTGAAGGACGTGTTGATCGCCGAGGGATGCCGTATCCGCAAGGCGAAGATCTCGCATTCCATTGTCGGTCTCCGCAGTCAGATCGCGGAGGGGACCGTGATCAAGGACAGCATTGTGATGGGCGCGGATTACTACGACGCGGAGAAGCCGCGCGGCAGTATCCCGATCGGCATCGGCAGGAACTGCCGCATCGAATCCGCCATCCTCGATAAGAACGCGCGCATCGGCGATAACGTGACGATCCTGCCCTTCCCGCGCGAGCACAAGGACGTTGACGGCGCGCTCTATTACGTGCGCGACGGGATCGTGGTGATCGCGAAGGACACGGAGATACCCGCCGGCACGAGGATCGCGCCCGCCTAACATACTTGCCGGGGTTTTTGGCTTGACATTCCCCAGACAGGGGAATACACTTGGCGTCGGTTGGGGAGTAGCCATGGCGCACCGTCGAAGATCCCGTTTTGCGGGCGCCAACGAGTTGTCGTCAGGACATGGCAAAAAACGCCATCGGCAACCCGTAGCGCATCAAAAGCGTTTGGCGAGACCATCACGCAGGCGTGGTGGTCTCGCTTTTTTTTGCCAGACCGTCGCCGACGCCATATTGCATAACACACAGTACACGACAGGAGATCATTGTATGGCTCAAGAAGATGAAAAGACGCGTCGTAAGGAATGGCACGCGCTCGAAGTTGACAAGGTATTCAGGCAACTTTCATCAGGCAGGGAGGGATTATCCTCACAGGAGGCGGCGGAACGACTTTCCAGGCACGGACCGAACGAACTGTTAGCCGCCCGTCACATTTCCCCCTGGGAGATCCTGCTCGAACAATTCAAGAACGTTTTGATCATCATCCTGCTCATCGCCACCGCGCTTTCGGCGTTTCTGGGCGAAGGTGTGGATGCGATCGCCATCGCCGTGATCGTTTTGTTCGCGGTCGGGCTGGGATTTGTGCAGGAGTACCGCGCCGAACGCGCCATCGAAGCGCTGCGCAAGATGGCGGCGCCGACCGCCTCCGTCTTGCGGGACGGCGAAGAGGAGGAAATTCCTGCGCGGGAAGTGGTGCCGGGCGACGTGGTCATCCTGCGCGCGGGCGACAAGATCCCGGCGGACGCGCGTTTGATCGAAGCGGTCAACCTGCAAGCGGAGGAAGCCGCACTTACCGGAGAATCCGTTCCAGTCGAGAAATCCACACAGCCGGTCGGCAACGGCTCCCTTGCCCTGGGCGATAGAAGGAACATGGTCTATGGCGGCACGGCAGTGACGTATGGACGCGGGCGCGCGGTCGTCACCGCCACCGGCATGGGAACGGAGTTCGGCAAGATCGCCCAGTTGTTGCAAACGGTGGAAAGCGGAAAGACGCCCCTCCAGGAAAACCTGGACAAGGTTGGAAACGCGCTGGCGCGCGCTGCGTTCGTCATCGTGGCGATCATCGCAGGCGTCGGTTATTTCCGCGGGCAGCTCCTTATTGACATGATCATCTTCGGCATTGCGCTGGCGGTGGCGGTGGTGCCTGAGGCGCTGCCTGCGGTGGTCACCATTTCGCTCGCCATCGGTGTGCAGAAAATGGTCAAACGTCATGCGCTGGTGCGCCGCCTGCCCGCCGTCGAAACGCTCGGCAGTACGACGGTTATTTGCACCGACAAGACCGGCACGCTGACCAGGGATGAAATGACCGTGCGAAGGGTGTTTGTCGCCGGACATTTGTTGAACGTCTCGGGAGCCGGTTACGATCCGAATGGAAATTTTTCCTCGAATGGTTCGTCCCTCGAACCTTCCGACCAGTTGAAGGAGTTGCTGCGCGGCGCGGCTTTGGCGTCCGACGCGCGCATCGTTTTCAACGAGGCGGATAGACGCTGGCGCATCAAGGGCGACCCGACCGAGGGCGCGTTGGTGGTGGCGGCTGCCAAGGCAGGCGTGAAGAAGGCGGAAGTGGACGAGCAGTATCCGCGCGTCAATGAAATCCCCTTTACCTCCGAAACCAAACGCATGACCACCCTGCATAGGATGGACGGCAAAGTGGTCGCCTATTCCAAAGGCGCGCCGGAGATCATCCTCGAAACCTGCGCGCGCCAACTCACCGCCGAAGGAGAGATCGAGCTCGACGCGGCGGGCAGGGAACGCATCTTCGCCGCCGCGCAGGAGATGGCAAACGACGCCTTGCGCGTCCTTGCGGTCGCCGCCCGCAGGGAGGCGACCATCGAGAATGCCGAAGCCGGGATGACCTTCCTCGGCTTGCTGGGTATGATTGACCCGCCGCGCATCGAAGCGAAAGAGTCCATCCGCACGTGCGAAAAGGCGGGCATCAAGGTGGTAATGATCACAGGCGACCATCCGCTCACGGCGCAGGCGGTGGCGCGTGAATTGAGTTTGCTCAAGACCGGGCGCATTGTGACCGGCTCCCAACTGGACGCGATGAGCGACGAAGAATTCGATGAACAGGTGGATGAGATCGAAGTCTACGCGCGCGTTTCCCCGGCGCATAAATTGAGGGTTGTCACCGCCCTGCAAAAGAAGGGTCACATCGTCGCCATGACCGGCGACGGCGTGAACGACGCGCCCGCCCTCAAGAAAGCCGACATTGGCATTGCGATGGGCATCACCGGCACCGACGTGACCAGGGAAGCCGCCGCCATGACGCTCACCGACGACAACTTCGCCTCCATCGTCGCGGCGGTGGAGGAGGGACGCGGCATCTTCGGAAACATCAAGAAATACCTGATGTACCTGCTCTCTTCGAATATTGGCGAGATCGGTTTGATGGCGGGCGCGACGTTGCTGGGTTTGCCCATCCCCCTGCTTGCGGTTCAGATCCTGTACGTCAACCTTGCCACCGACGGTTTGCCCGCCCTGGCGCTCGCAGTGGACCCGCCCGAGGAGGATTTGATGCGCCGCGCGCCGCGCAATCCCCGCACGGGCATCTTCACCCGCCCCGTCGTTACGCTCATGGCAATCGGCGGCGTGTGGTCCGCGTTCGTGAATCTCGGTCTTTTCATTTGGGCGAAGAACTCGGGACGAAGCATCGAAGAGGCGATGACCATGACCTTCGTTTCGCTGGTGTTGATCCAGTTCTTCAAGGCGTACAACTTCCGCTCCGACCGCAATTCGGCATTCCACAAACCCTTTTCCAACAAATGGCTTAACATCGCGATCGCGTGGGAATTGATGTTATTAAGTCTGATCGTTTACCTGCCCGTCCTGCACGAGCCGTTCGGCACGTTCAGCCTGACCCTCGTGGACTGGCTCATCATCCTCACGCTTGCCGTCACGGTTTCGCCCGTGCTGGAACTCGCAAAATGGATGGAACGACGCGGCTGGTTTGGAAAGATGACGAATTGATTTGCGGACGTCACAATGGAACGTTACGCAACACGCGCCACCCAACACCTGCCGCGTCTCTATTTGACGTGAAACGTTCTGCGATGAATTTCCGACGACCCCAGCCGCTTCAACGCGGACCGATGAGCCTGCGTGCCATACCCCTTGTTTTTTCCCAGCCCGTAGCCGGGGTGACGCGCGTCGAGCTCGCGCATCAACGCGTCGCGTTCGGTCTTGGCAAGGATGGAAGCGCAGGCGATGCTCAAACAGCGCGCGTCGCCTTTGACGAGCGACTTTTGAGGAATTTTCAGTTGAGGGAGCTCGAGGCGGAAATCGGTGAGCAGGTATTGAGGGGATAACGACAGCTGATGCAAGGCGCGGATCGCGGCGAGATGGGTTGCGTTCACGATGCCCTGCATGTCAATTTCCTCTGCGGAGGCAAATCCCACGCTCCACGCCAGGGCGGTCTCGCGGATGCGCGGCGCAAGCGACTCCCGCTTGAGCGGAGTCAACTGCTTGGAATCACGCGCCCCAGCCAAAGGTCCGGAAAGAAGCGTTTTGTCGCCTGGCAGGATCACCGCCCCTACGGATACGGGTCCAGCCAGCGCGCCGCGCCCGGCTTCGTCCAATCCCGCAATGTAAAGCAAGCCCTCCCCCCAAAGTTTTAGTTCAAAGGAAAGATCGGGGTCAACGCGTTTCATCGTCGTAAAGCCCGCGCCGCGCATTGGTGCGGATGCGGAAGATGTCGCCGATCATCCGCAACGCGTCGCGCAGGGCGCTGACCTTGCTGTCGCCATGATGATACCAGTGAATGGGAATTTCGATGATGCGATGGCCGCGGCGGCGCGCGATGTAGAGCAGTTCGATGTCGAACGACCAGCCGTGAAGCGTCTGGCGGCGGAACACGTATTCGGCGACGTCGGCGCGGAAGCATTTGAAGCCGCATTGCGTATCGTTCAAGCCGGGCAGGATCAACGCCTGAATGATGAAGTTGATGCCGCGCCCGCCCAGGTGACGATAGACCGGTTCGTTGTATCGCACCGCGCCCTTCGCTTCGCGCGAAGCGATGGCGATCTCGAAATCATCCAGCGCCGGAGGGATGAATTTCGAGATTTCCTCGACGGGCATCGAAAGGTCGGCGTCGCACATGAAGCGATATTCCCCTTGCGCTGCGAGCATCCCGCGTTTGACCGCCGCGCCCTTGCCGCGTTCGCTCTGGATGACGCGGACGTTCCCATGCTCTCGGGCGAACTGCCGGGCGATTTCGTACGTTCTATCGCCGCTGCCGTTTTCGACGACGATCACTTCGGATGAAAACGATTGTCCTTCGAGGAAACGAAGGATCTGCTCCAACGCACCGGGCAGTCGGTATTCCTCGTTGTGCGCGGGGACGATGATGGAAAGTAATGTGGACAAGGGATGCGCCGGGAAATTCAAAAAACGGGGACCTGTTCCAACTCGTCGCGCTCCGCTTCGTCGCGCGTCGTAATGAACTCCCTGCCGTCACGGTTGACCAATTTTACAGGTTTGCCCTCCTCGAAGGTTCCCGCCCAGAATTCCCTGCGTTCGCCCGTCAGGAATCGCTTTCCGTTTTTGAGGCGTTCCACGAGTTCCTTGCGGCTGACCAGGACATTATCCGAAAATGCGGCGCCGCGTCGTTCGTAGGCGCGCACCGTTACGATCTGTCCATTCTTGTAATGGACGGCTTCTATGATTCCATCGTATTTTTTTGCCATGTTTTTCTCCATGTGGATTTTAGCATTAAACAAATTCACCGTCATTGCGAGTCCGAAGGACGAAGCAATCGCCTCCGCGTCGGTGCGGATGGCTTCGCCGCACAATCACTCCTCGCAATGACGGTCGTCTTTTGTCGGGGCGCCGGGATTCGAACCCGGGACCTCTTGCTCCCAAAGCAAGCGCGCTAACCGGACTGCGCTACGCCCCGATACGATAAGTGCGACGAGTATAATGCTTGGGATGAGTACCCGTCAAGCAACATTACAGACGACGATCCTTCTCACGCTTCTCGCGGGACTGGTCGCCTGTTCGCCGTCCAACCAGCCTTTCCCCACCCCGACTCTTATCCCCCCAACCCCCGAACCGACAAACACGTTCACGCCCTCGCCTCCAACCGAAACGCCAACCCCCACGCCGCTGACCTGCCTCACCCGACCCGGCCGCGTAGAGGAAGGTCTGCTCGAAATCACAACCCCTCCGCAGGCATATTTCATCTACCTGCCTCCATGCTACGACGAAAAAACGGACCAACGTTACCCCGTCCTCTACCTTCTGCATGGACAAACCTACACCGCCGATCAATGGATCCGCCTCGGCGCGGTAAATGCCCTCGATGCCCTCATCCTCTCCGGCGAAACACAACCCTTCATCATCGTCTTCCCCGATGACCGCTACTGGAACCTCCCGCCCGGCGCGGGATTCGGTCAACGGCTTGTGGACGACCTCATCCCGCACATTGACTCCGCCTACCGCACCCTGCCGGATCGAAATCACCGCGCCATCGGAGGCTTATCGCGCGGGGCAGGCTGGGCGCTGCGGCTGGGACTCACCCGCTGGGACCTGTTCAGCGTCATCGGTCTGCACTCCCTTGCCGTGCTTCAAAACGACAAGACGCAAATTGACAAATGGCTCGCGAACATTCCCATCGCCTCCCGCCCCGGCATTTTCATGGACATCGGCGGGAACGACCAGGAATTGAACACGGCGCGTTTCGTGGAAGAACGTTTCAACGCAAATGAACTTCCCCACGAATGGCGTCTCTACAACGGCGCGCACACGGAGGAATACTGGCGCGCGCACGTCGAAGAATACATCGAATGGTACGCGACTCAATGGCATGGAGCGCCATAGCAACTCTACACACAACGCAACACGTACTACGCAACACGATATAATCCTCCCATCCAGGAGCTTACTTATGAACATCCTCGTCACAGGCGGGGCGGGCTACATCGGCTCCGCCACAGCCGAAGCGTTGCTCAAGGCGGGACATGCCGTCACAGTTTACGATTCGCTCGTCACGGGACACCGGCAGGCGGTTCCCCCCGAAGCCAGGTTCATCGAAGCCGATCTGTCCGATAGCCACGTTCTGGCGGAAACGCTCACGAAGGAAAAAGTCGACGCGGTCATGCACTTCGCGGCGTACATCGAAGCGGGCGAAAGCATGAAGGAGCCGGGTCGCTTTTACCAGAACAACGTGGCGAACTCGTTCGCCTTGATGGAAACAGCCATCCGCGCAGGGGTGAAGCGGTTCGTCCTTTCGTCCACCGCCGCGGTCTATCAATCCAGCGACGAGCCGCTCACCGAAGAGTCGCCTCTGGGTCCAACCAACGTTTACGGGCATACGAAACTCATGATCGAACAGGCGCTCGATTGGTATCGTCAAATTCACGGGCTGCATTACGCGGCGCTCCGTTACTTCAACGCCGCGGGCGCACTGCCGGGACGCGGCGAAGCGCACCAGCCCGAGTCGCATCTCATACCGCGCGTCCTGCAAGTCCCGCTGGGACAGGCTGAAGCGGCTTCGATCTACGGGACGGATTATCCAACTCCCGACGGAACCTGCATCCGCGATTACATCCACATCGCGGATCTGGTCTCCGCGCACCTTCTCGCGCTGGATGGACTCGGGGAACGCGGCAGATTGATCTACAACCTCGGGAGCGGAAACGGCTATTCGGTCCGCGAGGTGATCGAAACGGCGCGTCGGGTTACGGGACAGCGGATCCCGGTCAAGGAACTTCCGCGCCGCCCCGGGGACTCCGCGCGTCTCGTGGCTTCCTCCGAAAGGATCAAACGCGAACTCGGCTGGAAGCCGCAACACGACAACCTGCACGAGATCATCGCCAGCGCCTGGGCTTGGCATAAATGGCACCCGAATGGGTATGAGGGATAGCAGATTTGGAATCGGCGGCTTGCCACCGAAAAGCCCAGAAGCAAGCTTCTGGATTCCAAACGTAAAAAGGCGACGGGTTTTTCCTTTCGCCTTTTTGTTTGGGGAACAATTTGACAATTAGGGTCGTCTTTATTACAATAAGGGAAAGTGACAAACTTCACAATCGTAACCGTCCCGAAAGCTCGTCGAAAAAAACATGTCGGGCAGTCAGACCCCTCGGGACGTTCCTGGAAAAAGAAGGTAAACATGAACGCCCAACAACTTCCCCACGTGGTCATCGTCGGAGCGGGTTTTGGCGGGTTGACCGCCGCCAAGAAACTGCGGAACGCGCCCGTCCGCATCACGCTCGTGGACCGAAACAACTATCACCTCTTCCAGCCGCTGCTATATCAGGTTGCCATTGCAGGGCTCGTCCCTTCGCAGGTAGCCTATCCCCTGCGGACGGTTTTTCGTAATCAGAAGAATCTGACCTTCCAGATGGGTGAAGTGACAACCATTGACTTCGAAGCGCGCTATATCAAATTGAACGGTTCGGTGATCGCGTACGATTATCTTGTGCTTGCGGTAGGCGGAGAGACGAATTTCTTTGGGATGGAATCCGTGCAGCAAAACGGCTTTCAGGTCAAGGACATCGAAAGCGCCATCGCGACGCGCAACCATTTGTTGAAGATGTTCGAGAAAGCCAGCCGCGAGGCGGACCCCGAAAAACGAAAAGCCATGCTCACTTTCGTGGTGGTCGGCGGCGGACCGACCGGGGTGGAGACCTCCGGCGCGTTGGCGGAGTTGATCTCGCACGTGATGAAACGGGAATACCCCGCGCTGGATATTCGCGAAGCGCGCGTCATCCTGCTCGAGGCGGGGGAAGCCCTGATCGCAAGTTATCCCGATGAGTTACGCAAGGCAACGCATCGTTTGTTGAGCAAAAAGAACGTGGAGGTCATGTTCAACGCGCGTCTCACCGATTACAACGGTCAACGCGTTTCCCTGGCGGATGGGACGGAGATCAAATCCAATACGCTGATCTGGACGGCGGGCGTGAAGGCGGCTGGGATCACGAATCGGCTTGGGGTTCAGGTGGCAGGTTCGGGTCGGGTGAGAACCGAGGCGGCGTTGCAGTTGCCGGGTCATCCCGAAGTGTACGTTCTCGGCGACGCGGCGTATATCGAGAACGGGAACGGTCAGCCGCTTCCCATGCTTTCGACGGTGGCGATCCAGCAGGGGAAATCCGCTGCGGAGAACATCCAGCGCGCCCTCAAGGGATTGGAGCAAAAGCCGTTTCATTATCGTGACCCGGGCCTGCTCGCCACCATCGGGCGGAACGCGGCGGTGGCGCGCATCTGGGGACTCTCGTTCAGCGGGCTGGTCGCGTGGCTGATCTGGGTGGTCCTGCACATCTACCGCATCATCGGTTTTCGCAACCGGCTGGTGGTACTGATCAACTGGGCGTGGGAGTATTTCTTCTACGACAACCAGGTGCGGTTGATCACACGGGAATGACGCCCGGCATTTGCGTGGCAGCGTAGGCGGCGCATAACCCCAGCCCGTTGACGAGGATGTGCAGCAGGATGGGAAGCCAGACCGAGTTCGAACGGTGATACATGTAGGCGAGCAGGAATCCAAGGATGGAGGTCGGGATGAAGGCGGCCGGGTCGAGGTGCGCCGCGCCGAAGATGACCGAACTGAGGAGCGCGCCGTTCAACCACCCATACCTTTGGCGAAAGCCCTGAAAGAGGAAGCCGCGAAAGAACAGTTCCTCCACAATGGGCGCGAGGAATACGCCTACGACGACGAACCAGAGGGGCGATTCGAGCGCCTCGAACAATTCCAGGACCCGGGCGCCCTGTGTATCCACGCCCAACAGGACGAGTAAGACGTTATGGATCAGGATGAACAGGTAACTGACGATCAACAATCCGCATCCCAGCCCGAGCGTGTTCCAATCGAAGCGTCCAAAGCCAAGGGATTTCGGGCTGACGCGACGATAGGCGAAGACGACGAGCAATGGGATGAGGTAGGCGAGTTGAATCAGCGCCAGTCCCGCGCTCTGGGCAAGTTGACTTCCAATGCCCCGCGAGGCGGCGAGAAGCAAACCCACGTCCATCAATGCCAATAGGAAGATGCCGATCCAGTGATCCACCGGTTTCCAGGGGACGGAATAGGATTGCGGTTCGGGCGTCGGGGGAGTCGGTTGGGTTTCGGGGTTCATCATTCCTTTCCAAGTTCGCGGTATAGAAACCATTGACCCTTGCGGTCGTCCACGTCCTTCATGGCTCTGTCGTAGTATATATCGAAGACCTGTCCCGTATCCACTTTGACGCGGAAATAGAACCTGCCCACGTTCAACGACCCGCGCGCCGATGCCGCTGCGGCGTGCGCGGGACGCATGTTGCGCGCCATTTTGCCCCGCCGCGTGAAGTCGCTCCACGAGGAAAGCATTTCGACGACGCGGTAGGTTTTGCCTTCCCATACAAATCCGTTCGGGCAGTCGGGGGTCTTTTCGCGCGCGGGAGGCGCATCGAAGACGGGTTGAATGGGATGGTCGTGGAAGTGGAGGGGGGTGAGTTCCATGCCCGGATTATTACACAGATCCGCTTCTGTAAAGAGAATTTCATTGATGGATGTCAGTTTCATTAAAAAACGGTCGTTGAATCCGGCTCCAAAAGGACTACAATAGAAGCGCACCCTCAATTCGGGATGAGCTGTTTTTGGCACAATTGCTGCAAAGGAACGAAAAACCCATTACGTCAACGTGATCCGTGTGCGAAGACCCGGCGAACCCACATTCCGAATTCAGGCGGTATATGAACAAATCGCATGACGATGAAAGGTCCGAGCATGGGGGATTTTTGAGCCAGAATCGAGTCGCCGGATACAACCCGCAAGGCACATGGCGCACCCGGCTGATTGGTCGTCCGCTTCCCAGCGCCGACGCCCCGCGCCAGACCGTCAGCAAGGCAATAGGACTGGCGGTCTTTGGGGCAGATGCCTTGTCATCCATCGCCTATGCTCCGCAGGAAACGCTGGTTATTCTCGCTGCGGCCGGCGCGCAGGCATTTGGCTATGCCTTTCCCATCTCGCTCGTCATCACCGTTCTGCTTGCAATTGTCACGATCTCGTATCAACAGACCATCCATGCCTATCCGGGCGGCGGCGGCGCGTATACGGTTGTAAAGGAGAACCTGGGAGTGCCGCCCGCGCTGACGGCTGGCGCGGCGTTATTGATGGATTACATCCTGCTTGCCGCGGTTGCGATTTCTTCAGGGGTGGCGCAGATCGTTTCCGCGTTTCCCTTCCTGTTTCCTCATCGGGTGTTTATTTCGGTGGGTTTGCTGGTATTGATCGCCGTTGCCAACCTGCGCGGCGTGAAGGAATCCGGGAACACCTTTGCCGCGCCGACATACTTTTTCCTGATCATGACGACGCTCACGGTCGTTATCGGTTTCTTCCGCTACATAAGCGGAACACTGGGCGGAGTGATGGATCCGCCGCCCCTGGAAACCCTGCACACAGAACCGTTGACCCTCTTTTTGCTGCTGCGCGCTTTTTCCAACGGCACGACTGCCCTTACCGGCGTCGAGTGCATTTCGAACGGCGTGAAGTCTTTTCGGGAACCGCGAACGCAGAATGCCGCCGCGACCATGGTCTGGATGTCGGTTATTTTGGGAACGCTCTTCATTGGCATCGTGTATCTGCTGGGCGTGATCGGCGCGGTCCCTTCCGAATCCGAAACGGTCATCTCGCAACTTGCCCGTACTGCCTTTGGAAATCGCGGATTGCTTTATCTTGGAACTATCATTGCAACGACCTTAATTCTGCTATTGGCGACAAATACAGCCTTTGCAGGTTTTCCCAGTTTGAGCGCGGTCATTGCCCAGGACGGTTTCATGCCGCGCCAGTTGACTTATCGCGGCAGCCGTCTCGTTTTTTCATATGGCATCGTCAGCCTCACGGTGATTGCATCGTTTCTCATTATCATCTTCAACGCCAGTGTGACCGCCCTCATCCCTCTGTGGGCGGTGGGTGTGTTTCTATCCTTTACTCTTTCACAGGCTGGGATGGCGCGTCACTGGTGGAATAATCGTCTATTGGCAGGCAGTTCAAGAGTCCAGAACGAGGCGGCACAGCAGTATGATCGAGGCTGGCGGTGGAAACTTGCTGTCAACGGGTTTGGTTCCATCACGACGGCAATTGTCACGTTGATTTTTGCAATCACAAAATTTGCCGACGGCGCATGGATCATTGTAATACTCCTGCCCTCGATGGTTACGAGTTTTTTTGCCATCCATCGCCATTATCAGACCCTGGCACACGATCTTTCGTTGGAACATTTTGGAGAACAGCCTCCCGCGAAACGACACCGGGTCATCATTCCAATTGCAGGTGTGCATCGAGGCACCATCGAGGCGTTGGTGTATGCATTATCCCTTTCCGACGATGTAACTGCAGTGTACGTTTCCACAGACCCGGAACAGAAGACGACATTGGAGCGCAAATGGGATTGGTGGGGCAAGGGCGTGCGACTCGTCGTCATCGAGTCGCCGTATCGCACATTCCTTGAACCTTTTCTGGAATATGTGGATCAGTTATGCTCGATTTTGCAGCCCAATGAACGGTTGACCATCGTCGTCCCCCAATTCACGCCGAAGCGCTGGTGGCACAATCTATTGCACACTCAAACGGCGTTTTGGCTGAGGTTTGCGCTGCTGAACAAAAGCAACATCGTCATCACCGAGGTGCCGTATCAGGTGCATTGAGGCATTATCCATTCAACCTCCAGTGTACTTCCAATCCCAAAACCAGAAGGCGAGACCCTTATATTCGCCCCATTTTGCAAAGCGTTTCTCCACTTCCTTTGCTGTGACAGGTTTGCCTTCGTACCACTCGTGCGAGACCAGTTTCAACGCCCAGGAGTCAATCGGGATGAAATCGTGCCTTCCCAGGATCATGAGCAGGTTTGCCGCGGCATACGGACCGACTCCGTTGATGCTCAACAATTCCTTGCGAAGTTCGAGCGTGGGAAGCGAGGAATGTTTGAGCGCTTCGAGATCGAATTTACCGGAAGCCACGCGGACGGCAAGTTGATGGATGGCGGGCGCGCGATAACCGACTCTCACCGCTTCCTTCAGGACCTCGGGCCTGCTCGCCGCTATGGAGGCGGGATCCGGGAAAGCGCGTTTGCCTGTTTTCCCGTCCAGCGACATGCCGAATTCGTCCACCAGTTTGCGCGTCATGTTTTTGGTTGCGCCCCAGAGGGTGTTCGTCGTCAGGATGGTTTTGATCACGTCTTCGAACAAAGTAGGTGAGCGAAGGACGCGGCCGAGCGCCTGCTTTTTGGCGTGAGCCAGTTTCGGTTCCGCGCGTGAGGCGTTGTAGAAATCCGAGAAATCCATGTCGAGTCCGAACATCCACGTGACCGCGTTCGCCGCTTCGTTTTGTTCCTTCCTGTTGAGTTTGTCCGTTTCGACGTTGACGCCGTCCCCGGCAGCGCGCATTTTCAATTCGATGACGCGTCCGTTGGAGAGGCGCAAAATATAGGACAACGCGTTCGTGTTTTCATCGTACGAAAACGGCGCGAGTTGCCGCCACCCGTGCGAGTTGACGACGGATGAAAAGTTGAAGGGCTTGCGCGCGGGAAGCGTGAATTTCATAATGCTCCATGTTGTGTAAGATCGGTCCTGCCCGAACGTCTGTACGATGAATTGCAATCATACTCCATGAAGGCATGAGATGATCAAACTTTACCGTGAAGAGAAAAGTCCGCAAGCCGACATCATCGAAGCCGAGTTCCGCGAGATGGTGCTGGGATACGACCGCGTGGTGGTTGATGCGCGCGAAGCGGCGCGATTGTTCGGCAAGGGAACGTCATTGCCCGTGATCACGAACAACGAAAAGGTCGTCAGCGGGGATCAAATCCGCCCGTACATCCGGGAGTTGGAACGGTTGATGCAGGAGTGGCAGAGGTTCCAGGGCGATTTTTGTTACGTGGACGAGGATGGGGAGACGTGTTGACCTGTGTTTTGCAGCGGGAAATTCACCCGCGTACGAAATAAATGATCGAGACGATCAAGCCGATCGTCACCACCGTCCACCTGAGCGTGGATGGTTTGATCTTTCCGGCAAGTTTCCCGCCCAGCCAGCCGCCAGCCAACGCGCCGATCGCCATTACCAGCGCGGCAGACCAAAGCACCTGCCCGGAGAACAGGAAATAGATCGCGGCGGCGATGTTGACCGAAAACGCCACTGCCTGTTTGAGCGCGTTCAGACGCGTGAGTGTATCCTCGAGCGTCAAACCCAAAGCGGAAAGCACGATCACACTTAATCCCGCGCCGAAATATCCGCCATAGACCGAAGCCAACGTGACGGGGAGCCAGGTGACTTTTTCCAGCCGCGCACCCTGTCCCGCCGCCATGCGCCGCGTCAACCAGGCGCGGACCGGGTCCTGAATCGCGAGCAATCCCGAAGCGAGCAGAATAAGATAGGGGACCAAATCCCTGAACAGTTTTTCACCCGTTTGCAACAATAACCAGCCGCCGAGCAGTCCCCCAACGACGCTGGCGGGAACGATCAGCCACAGCCTGTTTTTCTGTCCTTGCAAGTCGTTCCATTGAGCAAGCGTCCCGCCGAAGTAGCCGGGACAGAGCGCTACGGTGTTGGTCACATTGGCAGACACGGCCGGCACGCCGAGAAAGGTGAGCATCGGAAAGGTGATGAGCGTCCCGCCGCCTGCGAGGGCGTTGACCGCTCCCGCCGCCAGCGCGGCAATGGCGATGAGGAGGAAGTTGAGGGGTGTGAGCATGATGTGGGTTCCTTTGTCGCAAGTATAACGCCGGAAAGCCGCGTCCATTTGAGGGCGAATTACCGATACAAGTGTGACATCGCGGTCGTCAGCGCGGACTCGGCGGTTTCGCTGCACCAGCCGGTGAAGTTTTGTCCCTGCCAGTTGTTCGCAGACGAAGGGGTCTGTTCTTAGGAAAAGATGGAATAAGCCAGCCCGCCAAGATCGGTTCCCCGCATCACCCAGGCAAACGCGGCAATCTCAAAATCGCGGCGACTCAAACCGGTCACAGGTCCAAAGAACCAACTCGCCGGGGTGTGAAAGCGGACGATATGGGAAACAGTTTTTTCACGGAGATGTTGCATTGCGACTCTTTGCAATCACCGGTTGTACTTGTTATTAACAGTATAGCGCCCGTCTCAAGCCGCAACACTGATCACTGCTCACTGAAAACTGGTCACTGACTCACTGCGCCGTATTGCCTCCATCCACCAACAGCAAATGACCGTAGTTCTATCCGGCTTGCGGAAACGTATGCACGCGTACTTCGCGCTCGAGCCGCCCCGCGAGTTTGTCCTTCTGCACTTCGAGATCGTAGTGCGCCTGCAGGTTCATCCAAAAATTTTCGGACATGCCAAAGTAACGGGCGAGCCGCAATGCCGTATCGGCAGAAATGGAACGGTCGCCATGCACAATCTCATTGATCCGTCGCGGAGGTACGTTGATGTCCTTCGCCAGTTGGTACTGGGTGATCCCCATGGGTTTCAGGAATTCCTCCAGCAAAATTGTGCCGGGGTGAACCGGGGCGAATTTCTTTTCCATATCGTTCTCCTAATGATAATCTGTGATTTCCACATTGTAAGCATTGCCTTCACGCCATTCAAAACAAATGCGCCACTGATCGTTGATTCGAATACTATGTTGACCTGCCCTGTCCCCTGAAAGTTTTTCGAGGCGATTTCCCGGTGGCACGCGCAGATCGTTCAATTGCTCTGTCGCATGAAGAATCGCCAGTTTGCGCCAGGCGAGTTGATGTATGTTTGGCGGTATTCGTTTTGAAAAGTGACGCTCAAAGATTCTTTCAGTTTCTTTGTCTCGAAAGGTCTTGATCATTTATCAGATAATAACGCCATGCGTTATTATCGTCAAGCCCAAACTCCACTGCTATTATCCAGTTCACTGCGCCGTATTGCCTCCATCCACCAGCAGTAAATGACCGGTCACAAAAGACGAATCCTCCGAAGCCAGGAACAACACCGCGCGCGCGATCTCCTCGGGTTTACCGAAGCGTCCCATCGGGATGTAATCGCTCGAGTCTTTGATCGCCTGCTCCAAACTCACGGGATCCGAATACTCGAAATAACCCTTCTCCAGCCACCTGTCCACGAAAGTATCGCCGGGGCAGACCGCGTTGACGCGGATGTTATCGCGCGCAAAGTCGAGCGCCATCGCCTTCGTCATCATCCCCACCGCGCCCTTGCTCACCACGTAAGGGAAGGCGTCCCTGCCCGCCACCACCGACCAATCCGAACCGTTGTTGACGATCACGCCTCCGCCCTGTTTCTTCATAATGGGAATCACAAGTTTGCTCATCCGCCACACTGCCGTCACGTTGATCGCCAGCGTCTCGTTCCAAACGTCGTCCGTTGTGGTTTCGGCTGTCCCACCTGTGACGACGCCCGCGTTGTTGAACAGGATATCCACGCGCCCGAATTCGGCGAGGGTCCGCTCGATGACGCGGGAACAGGCTTCGGCTTGGGAATGATCCGCCTGGACGAATACGCATCGGACTCCCTTTTGCCTGATCTCGTCCGATACGCGTTCCCCCAATTCCGCGCGGCGTCCCGTGATGACCAGATCCGCGCCTTCGTCTGCAAACAAATACGCGGTCGCCCTTCCGATCCCCGATGTCGCCCCGGTGATGATGGCGACCTTGCCGGTGAGTTTTCCCATGATGTCTCCTCCGTGGGGGCAAGGCTGCGCAGCGTCTCGCCCTGCCTATGATGGGCAGGAAAACCCTGCCCCTACTTGACAACATCATTATATTCGCAATAACATAGCCGCCATGAATTCAAACCACAAGATCAAAGCCATATTCTTCGACCTCGACGGCACGCTTCGCCAGAGCGTCCCAGCGGGCGGGGACGTTTTCAACGAGTACGTTATCGCGCTCGGACTGCGCGTAAACGAGGAGGATCGTTTGCGCGCCGCGCGCTGGGAACATCTCTATTGGGCGAATTCCCCCGACCTGCGCGACGACCTGCTCGCGCATTCCGGCGATACCGAAAATTTCTGGATCGAATACAGCCGACGGCGGCTCATTGCGCTTGGCGCTTCACCCGCGCAGGCTGTCGAACTCGCGCCCAAAGCCTCCGCGCACATGGGCGAAGTCTACAAACCGGAGAGCATCGTCCCCGAGGACGTTCGCAGGACGCTTCCCGAATTGAAGCGAATCGGCTACTTCATGGCGGTGCTTTCGAACCGCGATAAACCTTTTCACGATACGCTGGCGGAGCACGATCTCGGCGAATTCTTCGCCTTCTCACTCGCGGGCGGGGAGGTGGATTCGTACAAGCCTGATCCCGGTCTCTTCGTACATGCCCTGGAACGCGCCGGATTGACCGCACGGGAGGCTGTGTACGTGGGCGATAATTATTTCGCGGACGTGGTCGGCTCGCGTCGCGCGGGACTGACGCCCGTCCTCTACGACCCGATCGGCGTCTTCCCCGAAGCCGATTGCATCACGATCAAATCGTTCGACGAGTTGAAATCCGTCCTCAAAGTCATATAATAAAAATCTCGCGTACTGCGTAGCGTACGCTCTCCAGCGTAATGAGCGTTAGAGAACGCCCATTACGCGCCTTCATGAAAGCACTGATCATCGAAACATATCCACGAGGGCGGTGTTCCAAGAGTATAGTGAAAGGACAATGTCATGGCATGGGAACGCAAAATCATGCGGACGGTGCGCGTCCGCAACCAGAACAAGGCTGGCACGCTCGCCCGGTTGATGACAGCCATCTCGAACCTGGGCGCGAGCGTGGGCACCATCGAGTTGATCAACGAGACCGCGCATTCCGTGGTGCGCGACATCACCGTCTACGCCGATGACGCCGAACACATGGATCACGTCATCGAGGCGATGCGCGCCAACGAAGGCACGCGCGTCCTCGAGATCCGCGATGAAGTGCTGGAGTTGCACCAGAAGGGAAAGATCGCCATCCGTTCGCGCTACCCGATTGATTCGATTGCCACCCTGCGCCGCGTCTACACGCCCGGCGTCGCCGAGGTCTGCCTGAAGATCGCGGACGACCCGGAACTGGCGCGGCTGTATACGAGCGTCAGTCACATGGTCGCCATCGTCACGGACGGGACGGCGGTGTTGGGGCTGGGCGACATCGGTCCGCTTGCCTCCATGCCGGTAATGGAGGGCAAAGCCATGCTCATGGAAACGCTGGTCGGGCTTTCGGGCATGCCGATCCTGTTGAATACGAAGGACCCCGAGCAGATCGTCCAGGCGGTCGCGACCATCGCGCCGACCTTCGCCGCGATCCAGCTGGAGGACATCTCCGCGCCGCGCTGCTTCGAGATCGAGGAACGCCTGCAAGCCATGCTCAACATCCCCGTCATGCACGACGACCAGCACGGCACGGCGGTCGTCAGCATCGCCGCGTTGAAAGTAGCGGCAAAGCGCGTCGACGTGGATGTGAACAAAGCCGTCATCGGGCAGGTCGGTTTGGGAGCGGCGGGCAACGCCATCGGGAGGATGATCATGCGTCTCACCGGCAACGCAGTTCTGGGGGCGGACGTGAACGAGGAGGCGGTCGGGCGGTTCGTCGGCGCGGGCGGCAGGAGGTCCACGTTGAACGAGATCATGTCCGAGTGCGACATCGTCATCGCCACGACCGGCGTCCCGAATCTCATCCAACCGGAAATGATCCGCAAGGGACAGATCGTCTTCGCCCTTTCCAACCCGAATCCCGAAATTGATCCCGACGCGGCGCTGGCAAACGGCGCGGCGTTCGCCGCGGACGGCAAATCCGTGAACAACGTATTGGGTTTCCCCGGCATCCTGCGCGGCGCGGTGGATTCGAACGCGCCGCGCATTACCTACGAAATGTTGATCGCGGCAATGGAGGCGCTGGCAGCCATGACCCCCGCCGGTGAACTGACGCCCAATCCGCTCGACAAGAAAGTGCATCGGGAGGTGGCGCGCGTCGTGGCGGAGACCGCCATGAAGCAGGGCATCGCGCGCGCCGAATACGTTCCGTACGTGGAGGGATGATTTCGAATCCAGATTACAGGGATTTACACTGAACTCACAATTGCGCCGACCTGATAGGTCGGCGCAATTGTTTACTTCGTTTATTGCCTTCGAAACATCCGTGGCAATCTGTGAAATCCGTGGCTGAAAACTCTAGACCTTTTCCCTGATCAATTCCTTCAACGTGGTTCCCAGACGCGTGATGCCTTCGCGAATCGTCTCCGGGTTCGAGTACGAGAAGTTGAGTCGCATCGTATTCTTCCCCCCGCCATTGGGGTGGAACGCCTCGCCCGGCACGAACGCGACCTTTTTCCCGATGGCGCGTTTGAGCGCTTCAGCGGAGTCCATTCCTTCGGGGAGAACGCCCCACAGGAACATGCCGCCCTTCGGCTTGCTCCACGTCACTCCCGGCGGGAACATCTCCTCCATCATTTCGAACATCACGTCGCGGCGTTCCTTGTACGTGGCGCGGATCACCTTTGCATGTTCATCGAGGAACCCGCCCTTGCCCACCTCATAAGCCACATACTGGTTGAACGAGGAGGTATGCAGGTCGGCGGCTTGTTTCGCCATCACCAGTTTGCGGATCACCTCCGGCGGCGCGATGACCCACGCCAGGCGCAGGCCGGGCGCGAGCAATTTCGAGAACGTGCTTAAGTAGATGACGTTGCCGCTGTAATGCCCGCCGTTCGGACCGCGGTACTCGCTGTCCAGCATCACGACCGAGGGGATGTGTTCCCCTTCGTAACGCAATTGACCGTACGGGTCGTCCTCGATGATCGGCACGCCGTACTTGTCCGCGATCTCCACCAGTTTCCTGCGCCGCTCGAGGCTAAGGGTCGAACCGCTCGGATTCTGGAAATTCGGAAGTACATAGATGAATTTCGGTCCGACGCGCAGCGCCGCCTCCAGTTCGTCCACGATCATGCCGTCTTCGTCCGAACGTACGGGGATATATTGCGCCCCGTATGCGTTCCACGCCTGCAACGCGCCCAGATACGTCGGCGATTCGACCACGATGTAATCGCCCCGGTTGAGGAACAACCGCCCGATGAAATCCAGCGCCTGTTGCGAGCCGGAGGTGATCATAATACTGTCGGCTGACACCTCCACGCTATAGCGGGTGGTGTGACGCGCGATCATTTCGCGCAAAGGTTTGTAGCCCTCCGTGGTGCTGTATTGCAAAGCCTGCGGACCGAAATTCTCGAGCACGTAATTGCACGCCTCGCGGAATTCCTTCACCGGGAAGACCTCGGGCGCGGGCAAGCCCCCCGCAAACGAAATGATGTCGGGCTGTTCCGTCAGTTTGAGCAGTTCGCGGATGACCGAACTCCCCATTTTCTGCGTACGATGGGCGTAGCGATACTCCCAGGGTGTCTGCATTTTCGCTCCTTGTATGTTCGCGTAGGGCGCACTCTCCAATGCGCAATTGACGTTTGAGAACGCTTTCCACGCGTATAGATAAAAAAGCCTGACAGGTACATTTCAATACCCGTCAGGCTTGCTGACTCCTCGACACAAGAATGCCTAGAAGGATGAGAGTCAGATTCCGTATCATGGCTGATTTATATTACACCATTTTAGGGTTCATTGCAATTGACAACCGTCACATATAAATGGGGATTCAGGTAACTGTAAGGTTGAGTAAAATGGGAATATGAACGATGAAACCCCGCCTCTTTCCCCGCTGTTGGCTGGCGAGGCGTACTGCTACCTCACCACCACCGGGCGCGTCACCGGAAAACCGCACGAGATCGAGATCTGGTTCGGACTCAGGGGTAGCGCCCTCTATCTCCTCTCCGGCGGCATGGACAGGTCGGACTGGGTGAAGAACCTGCTCAAGAATCCCTCGGTCACGGTGCGGATAGGGAAACGCAGGTTCAAGGCAAAAGCGCGCCTCGTGGAGGACGAAGAAGAGGAAATGACGGCGCGAAACATGCTCGCGGATAAATACCACGAACGCCGTGCAAACTGTTCCCTCAGCAAATGGGCGCGCACCGCGCTCGTGGTGAGGATGGATTTGCATCCACCGGAAATGAAATAGACGCGGAGGAGGTTGACAAAATGGAAATCGTCTCGCAATTCGCATCCATCTCCGGCAAAAAGGTACATTACCTCGCGGCCGGCGCAGGGAACGAACCGGCCATCGTCCTGTTGCATGGCGCAAGTTTCTCGTCAGCGACCTGGCGGCAGATCGGCACGCTCGACGCGCTGGCATCCGCAAATTATCACGCCCTTGCCGTTGACCTGCCCGGCTATGGTCAATCGGAAGCGGGGTCCACGCCGCCGGAAAAGTGGATGGGCGAACTCTTCGATCAACTAAAGGTCGGGACGCCGCCGGTATTGTTAGCCGCATCCATGAGCGGAGGATACGCCCTGCCGTTCATCGCCTCCCAGCCGGAACGCGTCGCGGGGTTCGTCGCGGTTGCGCCGGTCGGCATTTCCTCATACCGTGAGCGGCTTCACGCGATCGCCGCGCCGGTCCTTGCCGTGTGGGGCGAGCATGACAATCTCATCCCCCTCAGCGACGCCGAGTTGCTCGTAAAGTCCGTGAAGCGCGGAAGACTGGTCGTGATCCCAAACGGGACCCATGCGCCGTACATGAGCAACCCGGAACTGTTCGATCAGGAACTGCTCCAATTCATGACCACGCTCGATGCGCCGGGGGCTTGATGTTGTTCTCGCGGTACAATTCCCTCGACCTTTCAAAAGGCTGCGCGCTGCGCAGCCTTCCAACCGAAAACTCGATGAGACAATACAGAAAATGCCACACACTGCATGGTGAATCTTGGAAAAACCTACGCGACGCGTAGAGAATGAATTGGAGAGAATCACAATGGGCGTCATGATGCAAGCCTTCTACTGGGATTGTCCGCGCGAGGAGGGCAGGGAATTCCAATGGTGGAATTACGTGCGCGAACGAATCCCTTCGTTAGCCAAAACGGGATTCACGTCGTTATGGCTTCCGCCGATCCACAAAGCCGCGAACCTGGGTGGGCTTTCGATGGGCTATGACCCGTATGATTACTACGACCTCGGCGAATTCGACCAGAAGGGAACCGTCCCGACGTGGTTCGGAACGCGCCGGGAGTTGGATCCATTAATTGAAAGCGCGCACAGCCATCGGTTAAGTCTGATCGCCGATCTCGTCATCAACCACAACAGCGGGGCGGACGAGCAGGAGGTCAACCCGCTCGTCAATCAATCGCGCTGGACGAAGTTCGATCCCAAAAGCGGAAGGTTCCCGCGCAATTGGGAATGTTTTCATCCGAGCATGTACGAAAGTTGGGACGAAGGCGCGTTCGGCGATATGCCCGACCTTTCGCATCGCAATCCGTACGTGTATGCGGAAATCCTGAAACTGGCGCGCTGGCTCATCGAGGAGGTCGGCTTCGACGGTTTTCGTTACGACTACGTAAAGGGTTACGGCGCGAACACCATTACGGCGATCCAGGAATATCGCTATATGCGCGGCGGCAAACCGTTCATGCCCTACGGCGTCGCCGAGTTTTGGGACAACGCCCGCGCCATCGAAAACTGGGTGGACCTGGCGAACTTCTCCAATTCGAATCCTGTGGATGCGTTCGACTTCCCGCTGCGCGAAATGCTCAAGGCGTTGTGCGATCAATACGGTTTCAGCCTGCTCAGCCTGACGACCTGGGAAACGGTTTTGCAAAAGCAGCCGCAGACCACCGTGACTTTCGTCGAGAATCACGACCTGCGCGGCGAGGGGCGCGCCATCGTCAACGATAAATTGCTGGCGTACAGTTACATCCTCACGCACGAGGGGTATCCGTGCGTGTTTTGGAAGGACTACTTCACTTACAACCTCGCGCTGGACGGCGCGCCGAATGGAATCGCCGCGCTCGTGGCTGCGCACGAAAAATACGCGGGCGGCAATACCCAGGTGTTGTACGCGGACGACAACCTCTACATCATGCAGCGCACGGGATATGAGGACAAACCCGGGCTCGTCTACGTCCTCAACAATCGCGGCGACAACTGGAACGGGCGGCTCGTCACGACGAAATTCGTCAACGCTTCATTCCAACCCGTAGCCTGGTGGTCCAAAACCGACATGGCGCGCCCGATCAACCAATCCACCGACCGCGACGGGCGCGGTCAGTTCTACGCCCCGCCGCGCGGCTACGCGGTGTATGCGATACGATGATGTCATTGCGAGTCCGATGGTCGAGTAGAGCGAGCGTTCTTCTCGAAACAGAAGATCGCTTCGCGAAGAACGCAATGACGAATATTCAGGAGCAGCATGAACTGGGAAGAATTTCTCCTCAAAAACCTGAGGCGGATGAACCCGCGCATCGTCGCGTGGATCGAAAAACGGCTCAAGAAAATCCCATCCATCAGCCGGAAGATCGAAAAGGAATACGACGATATGATGGAGGATCTGGAAAGTTCGGTCAAGCCGTATAAAAACAAGTTCGCGACGTTCACCCAACTCCCGGAGACCGGTCGTGACCGCGCGGAGATTTTGCACGATATGGAAACCATGCGCGACCATGAAGAGGCGCAGTGGAAGGACGGTTTCGTCTCCGGCGCGGTCTATCACGGCGACCAGGAACACATCGAGTTTCTCAACAAAGTCTATGCCGTCCATTCGCAGAGCAACCCGCTTCACGCAGACGTGTGGCCCAGTACAACAAAGTTCGAAGCGGAGATCGTCGCCATGACCGCGCACATGCTCAACGGACCGACTGCCTGCGGAACGGTATCCTCCGGCGGCACGGAGAGCATCCTGCTGGCGATGAAGACCTACCGCGATCGGGCGCGCGAGACGAAGGGCATCACCAAACCGGAGATGATCGCGCCGGTCACCGCGCACGCCGCGTTCGACAAGGCGAGTCAATATTTCGGGATCAGGATGATCCACATCCCGGTGGATTCAAGTTTCCGCGCGGACGCGGAGGCGGCGCGCAGAGCCGTCAGCGGGAATACGGTCGTGATCGTGGGATCAGCCCCCTCGTTCCCGCATGGAGCCGTTGATCCGATCGAAGAATTATCCGAACTGGCGCGTGAACATAAGATCGGGTTCCACACCGACGCCTGTCTCGGAGGGTTCGTCCTGCCGTGGGCGGAGCGACTCGGTTATCCCGTCCCGAAGTTCGATTTCCGTTTGCCCGGCGTCACGTCCATTTCGGTGGATACGCACAAATACGGTTATGCCGCCAAAGGGACTTCGGTGATCTTGTATCGCGATCAGGAATTGCGACACTTTCAATACTACACGGCGGCGGACTGGCCCGGCGGTTTGTATTTCTCGCCCACTTTTGCAGGGAGCCGCCCCGGCGCGTTGAGCGCGGCGTGTTGGGCGGCGCTGACCTCCATCGGTGTGCAGGGATACATGGATGCCACGAAAAAGATCCTTGCCACGGCAGAGATCATCAAACAGGGAATTCGCGAGATTCCCGAATTACGTGTGCTGGGCGAGCCTTTGTTTGTGGTCGCGTTCGCCTCGGACTCGCTAGACATCTACAAAATACTCGATCAGATGACGCGCAAAAATTGGAGCCTGAACGGATTGCACAAACCTCCGTGCGCGCATATCTGTGTCACGTTGCGGCACACACAGCCGGGCGTGGCGAAGCGATTTGTTGAAGATCTGCGCGAGTCGGTCGAGTACGTCAAGGCGCATCCTGAGGAAGAAGGCGGCATGGCGCCGGTCTATGGCATGGCGGCGACCATGCCCATGCGCGGACTGGTCGGGGATATGTTGAAGAAGTACCTGGATCTGATCTTCAAGGTTTGAGGGAACGCTTGAATTTGTCATTTCGACGAGCCCTTCGGCGCTGATCAGGGTAAACTCCGCGAGGAGAAATCTTGCATTGCCCGGGTCGAAGATTTCTCGCCACGCTCGAAATGACACGACCAGTATTATTGATATTGGTTTTTCATGCGCGATTCACTATAATGAACATGAAAGCGAGGACATTATGAGAGCGCTTCGTCAGGTATTCGGACCGAGCAGGGAGGAGATCTGGTCGCAGTTGAGCCGCGAGATCGGGGCGGAATACGAGGAGAGCGGATTCTTCAAAACGGGGAAGGTCGTTCTATCCCATCGGGAATGGGAGATCACGCTGGATACGTACACCGTCCACACGGGAAAATCACACATCACCTACACGCGGATGCGCGCGCCCTACGTCAACCGGGACGGGTTCCGATTCAACATCTACCGAAAAAGCGCGTTCAGTTGGATCGGTAAACTGTTCGGCGTAAAGGACTTGGAGGTGGGCGATTCATTTTTCGACGACCAGTTCATCATCCAGGGCGAACCGGAATATCTGGTCAGGTCGCTGCTGACGAACGGCATGATCCGCCAGTTGATCCAAAACCAACCAAACATCCATTTCCAGGTCAAGGACGATGAAGGCTGGTTCAGGAAGAGTTTTCCCGACGGCGTGGACGAACTGTATTTCGAAGTGGTCGGCGTCATCAAGGACAAGGCGCGTTTGAAGAACCTGTTCGATCTCTTCTCGCTGACGCTGGATGAGTTGTGCCGCCTCGGTTCGGCCTATGAGACCGACCCCAACGTGAAAGTGGGGTAAACCGCCGTTCCTGTATAATCGCTCCATGTCCACATTCCTCGATCGTTTCATCCTGGGCATCCCGCGTTTGTTCATCAAGCAATATCCCTACGCGTGGTTTCCGCTGGTCGTGTTGTGGGCGTGGCCCCCGAACCTCTCGTTGATCTTCCTTGCGGTCATCGTCGTTGGAATATTGTCGTTGCAATGGCAGTCCGCGGCGTGGGTCTCGCATATTCGCCGCGAATATGCCGGGAGGGAGGGAAAGTTCCACGTGGACCGACCAGCCGTCCCGTGGGGGAGAGCCGTGCGGAACGCTGCCATCCTGCTCGCGGGGAGCAGCCTCATCGCTTCTCTGCTTAAGGGTCAATTTGGTCTGGCGTCCTGGCAGTTGTTCCTCATCTTTGGTGGATTCACCCTGACGTATCAGGACGCCCGGTTCTTTGGCAGTCCCACCATTTACGTCGTCACCGCAACAGGGATCGCGGTCTTTTTTGCGCCGGGTCATCTGGATTACCGCCTGTTCCTCACGTTCAAGGAGATCAGCCGCATCGAACGGACGCGCTTCCAAAAGGACAAGGGCTGGGATTTCTTTGCGAGATCGCAGGACGCCGCCGACGGCTTGCTGCTCATTCCCAAGGACATCAACGGATTCTCGAAACGCATAAAGAGGCTGTTCATCCTCCCACAGGATATCGACCGGTTCGTGGAACAACTGCCTTATGGATACAAGTGACAACCGGAAGATCAGACCTCCCGTCTTTATCCTGATCCTGATCTTGACGCTCATCTCCACCGTGTACGTGAGCGTGACGGTCGTCGGTCCGAATGCCGCCGTCCGCATTCGTCACGAGGAGAGGATATTGTCCGGGCAAATGGAGGCGCCCTATCAATACCGAATCCTCCAGCCGTTGATCAGCCGGGGATTGCAGACGCTCGTGACGCCGTTCGTTCCCTCGCGAGAGATGCGGCACATCCTTGCCTATGCCCTGCTCGATTATCTTGTGTTTGCAGGCATCTTTTTCGCCTTTTACGTTCTATTGAAACGGAGCGCGCCGACCGACGCCTCCGCCCTGCTGGGGCTGGCTCTTTTGCAGGTCGTCGTTCCACTGTCCGTCACGGGATACGACGTGAACGGCGATTTCATCACGCTGTTCTTCTACCTGCTGGGGTTGAACCTGGCGTTCAGCGGACGAGAGGGATACCTGTCTTTGGTCATTGGGATTGCCGCGCTCAACCGGGAGCAGATCATCTTTCTGGTCGTATTCTATCTGGCGTATCGCGCCGGTCATCCAAAGGGAATGGACGGGCGCGCCATCCGAGCGGTCATTCTCTCGCTGGCTGCCTTTCTCCTCGCTTTTCTGGCTGTGCGGTTCCACTTCGGCTTTCGGGTCAGCCCGGCGACGCCGCAACTGCACATCGCCCTCAACACGGACTCGCAGAACCTGCCGCACATCGTCCTGTTTTGGCTGGCGCAGGCGGCTGGGTTTGCGGCGTTATGCGCGCTGGCTTTCAAGCGGAGCATCCGTTATTTCAAGCTGGGATTCATAAGTTTGGGGGCGTACGCGGCGCTGTTCTTCTTCAACGGGAATTTATGGGAGATGGCAAAGTTCCTGCCCGCCTATATCGTCCTGATCCCAATGGGGTTGCAGGCATTGACGGGGGAGTACGTCGAAGCGCCCGCGTTTTACGGGGTGAGGGAGGGGGGACGCGGGGAGAAATGACAAACGAAACGACATCCTCCGGTATAATCCTTATCCTCGTCCCCAACCGCCAAAGGAGGCGCACGTGCCATTCAAACTCGTTTACCTGTCCCAGCAAGACCCGCAATGGAAGAACGACATCCTCGGCTTCGGCGACCCCGGCGACACCATCGGCTACGTCGGCTGCGCCCTCACCGCCACCGCCATGCTCCTGAGCGGGCACGGCTACCCTGAAACTCCCAAGACCCTCAACCAAAAACTCAAGGACGTGGGCGGTTTCGTCAGTTCCGCCATCGTGTGGAGCGCGGTCGGCAAAATTCATCCGAACGTGACGCTCAAGGCGTACATCCCATGCTCCACCAGCGACGCGCCGCTCGCGCAAATTGACGCCTCCCTCGCGGCCGGTCAACCCTCCATCGTGCAGGTGGACAACTCCCCCGCGCCCGGCATCCAGACGCACTGGGTCGTCGTCTACGCGCGCAGAGGCGACGACTACCTCATGCTCGATCCCTGGCCCTACAGCCCCGGCGCCGAAAAAGAGGACTACCTGATGAAACGATACGCGCACGGGAAAACGCTCCAGCGCGCCATCTCGCACGTCATCCTGTACGAGGCGTATGGATCGGGCGGACCGATCGCGACGCCCTCGACGACAGGCACGGTTCCTTCCACGCCGACGCCTGCCCCAACCGCCCCGGGCGGACCCTACGCCCGCGTCAAGGACTCGGTCACGTGGGGACTCAACATCCGTTCGAGCGTTGATACTTCGAGCGCGGCAAACATCGTCACCGCCGTCGTCGCCGGGACTCAACTGCTCCTGCTCGAAGCGGATGGGCTCTCGAAACTCGGCGGGATCAATCAATGGGTGCGCGTCCGCACGCCGGATGGAAAGGAGGGATTCTGCGCGGCGTGGTACCTGGAAAAGGTCCCAGCGGAGACTCCGCCTGTTGTGACAGAACCAGCCCCGGGTCCGGGCAGTGATGCGCCCGTTCCCGCGCCCACTCCATCCACGCCTGCTTCCGCGCCGTCCACACCCACTCCATCCCCCCAGGCGGAGAAACTCAAATTGAAGGTCTCCAGCGCGGTCGGCTCGAGCGGATTGCGCCTGAGAAAATCCCCATCGCTGGGCGGCGCATTGGTGATGGTGATCAAAGCCAGGGCGCGGCTCACCGCCCTCGAACCCGCCGATAAAGTACGGGCAAAGGTCGGCAAACCCAATCAATGGATCCATGTGCGCGAGCCGAACGGCAATCGCGGTTACGTGGCGGCGCAATACGTGGAATTGGCGTAACGCATCGCGCAGGGACTCAGGGTGTTATGACACCCAAATGAATCGAAAGCGAGGAGAGAATGAACAGCGACCTGAAGATCACATCCGAACAGGCGCAAGTCAACGTGCCTGTGACCGTCTTCCACGTCGGCGGCTGGCTGGACGCGCAAAGCGAGCCGCAATTTCTCGAAGCCGCGCGGACCGCCTACGACGAGGGCGCGCGCTACCTGTTGATAGACATGAGCGACCTCGATACGCTCACCAGCGCGGGGATGCGCGCCATCCAAAAGGTCTATCAGATGTTCACGCCCAAGGAGGATCAATTCAAGGTGGCGCATCTCAAATTGTGCAACGCGCCGCCGCAGATCTACAACGTGCTGGGCATTACCGGTTTTTTGCAGAACATTCCCATGTACGAAAGCATGGCTTCGGCGCTCGAGTCGTTCGGCAGGGAGTGAGGTCCATCCCTCCCCACGCGTTTTATTGACCGAGGTTACCGTACCCAGGATTTTGCAGATTAACAATTAAATCGGGCAATCCCCTTTGAACCATGGAGACACCGAGTCACGGAGTTTTAAATTCTTTATCTCTGTGTCTCCGTGTCTCAGTGGTTTTCTCTGGGCTTTTCCGTGCCAAGTTTATTGCTCGATT